>Ga0101945_1000258_pt1 | contig 109137 bp, 112 predicted proteins | sample DewCreD2012metaG_2_FD_75246 | JGI IMG/M metagenome (GOLD analysis project Ga0101945, IMG submission 75246) | Hot spring sediment bacterial and archeal communities from British Columbia, Canada, to study Microbial Dark Matter (Phase II) - Dewar... ... | reverse complement strand
AGAAAGAAAAAAAAGATAGAGATTAATCCAGAAAGTAACCCCCTGTATCCCATAATTTAGCCTTTCCCTAACTCTCAAAATGAGACTACTCCATAAAGTATTTACTTTTTCAGAAATCTCAATGCTTTTCATTGACACTCCGTTCTGCTCTATGATATTTTTTATTTAATCGGGGAGTGGCGCAGTCTGGTAGCGCGCTTGGTTCGGGACCAAGAGGTCGGGAGTTCAAATCTCCTCTCCCCGACCATAAATTTTTTATTTTCAAGTAATCGTTTTTCATTATGCCTACCGGAATATTTATTGCTCTTTTAGGTTATCTATTGGGCTCCATTCCCACGGGACTTCTCATCAGTCGACTATTTTCAAAGGTGGACCCAAGAACCGTAGGAAGTAAAAATATTGGAGCGACCAACGTATTTCGAACTGCTGGGAAGACCTTAGGAATCCTGACCTTGATTGGCGATGTGCTCAAAGGATTGATCCCAGGGGTGGTGATTCGCTGGGTGGCGACAGATCAATGGGGACTCACAACAGATCAGTGGATTGCCATAGCAGGACTGAGTCCTTTTTTGGGCCACATCTTTCCTATCTTTTTGGGGTTCAAAGGGGGGAAAGGGGTGGCTACAGCCGTTGGTGTCTATCTCCCTATCTCTCCCCTCTCTGTTCTCATCGAGGTCTTCGTTTTTGTGGGGATTGTCTGGAAGTGGAGGGTTGTCTCACTTGGATCAATGATCTGTGCGACAACTATTCCCATTTTGATTGCTTTCTTCCGAAGCGATTCTCAAGCCTACTTTGTGATCAGCGTCATTATCGCTGCCCTTATTCTCTATCGACATCAATCCAACATTGTGAGGCTTCTTCAGGGAACCGAAAATAAGTGGAAACCCTGAGGCCCAACAAACTCTATTTGCTAGAGCTTCTTTAAGACCTCCCTCAATCGTCTTTCTCTTTTAGAAAGCCTTCGAGAAGGGCCCTTCTTCTTCGAACCCTGATATTCCTCCTCTTCTTCCTCCTTTCCCGTTCCCTTTTCTCTCGTGGATTCTACTTTCATCAACCTTTCTTGAAACTGCTCTGAGGAGATGACCGCTACCGAAAATCTGGAAGCAAACTTTGCAATCTCCCGATCCGAAGAGATTACGACGGTCCCGGCTCCTCTCTCCCGAATCAACCTCTTAATGACTTCGTCTGCTTTCTCTCCAACTCTGGAATAGATAATTTCGATCCCCCTCTGTTTCTCTCGCCTTTCGATTGGCCAACCCCCTTGCCATCCATCAAATACAACTGTAATCCCGCAGGATCGGGATCGGCTGTAGAAAGCAAGTTGATGGATGAGTCTTTCCCTCTCCCATTGAAGTTGGACGGGATTTAATGGATATATAAGGCGATAGGAATGGAGAAGATTATATCCATCAATGAGCAGATGCATGGGACAATAAAGGAAAGGTTATAGGTAATCAAGCCATTCTTGAAATTCTAAATTTTTCCCTTTGACCACATCAAAGAAGGCAGCCTGAAGCTCTCGGGTAATGGGACCGGGTTTACCCTCTCCAATCTGACGGTCATCCACCTCTCGGATGGGTGTAATTTCTGCTGCTGTCCCTGTAAAAAAGACCTCGTGAGCTGTGTAGAGCTCATCCCGAGTAAATCTCTCCTCTACTACCGGGATCTTTCTTGATCGTGCAATCTGAATGACCGAATCCCTCGTGATACCCGGGAGGATGGAGGTGAGTGGGGTGGTTTTAATCACTCCATTTTTGATGATAAAGATATTTTCCCCACTTCCTTCAGAGACATATCCTTCCGTATCGAGCATCAAAGCCTCGTCGTATCCCAGTTTAATGGCTTCTCTTTTAGCCATCACGGAGTTGACATAGTTTCCTGAAATCTTTGCCTTGGTCATCATGACATTGACATGGTGACGGGTAAAGGAAGAGGTTTTCGCCCGGATTCCTTTCTCCAGGGCTCCTTCTCCTAAATAGGCTCCCCAGGTCCATGCGACAATAGCCACCCTCACGGGGTTATCCGCAGGATAAACCCCCATTGCTCCTTCTCCGAGAAAGGCGATGGGTCGAATATAGCCTTCTTTCAACCCGTTTACCCTTAATGTCTCTTTACAGGCCTCTGCAATCTCTCGTTTCGAGAAGGGGAGTTTAAGTTCTCCGATCTGGGCAGAATCAAAGAAACGATCCACATGCTCTTTTAGCCGAAAAACGGCTGATCGCCCATCATGGCATAAATAACAGCGAATTCCCTCAAAAATGCCTAACCCATAATGAAGCGTATGGGTTAACACATGGACCTTCGCCTCCTCCCAGGGAATTAATCTCCCATCCATCCATATCTTTTCTGTCTTCTGCACCATGACTCTCCCTCCTTTTAAGGACTCTTTATTACCCTATTTTTAAAGGATTGTCAAAAAAAGAAGGATTCATGAGTATCCCCTCACTGAAGGGGGGAATAAATTTAAGTCCGACAGGGGTATTTCCGAAACCCATAGAACGCGGATGGATTGAATATAATTTAGATCCTAAGAATCGAACCATTATAGAAATGGGTTTCTGATTAAAACAAACCAAAGCAACGATTTCTATGGACCATTTAAGGTAACCGCACTATGGGTTTCTCCAATACCCCTCTCGGGCTTATTCCAAATCTCTGAGTGAGGGATTACATTCGTGAATCTCTCAGAGAAGGGGGCTTTGAATTAATAGACTTCGATAGAGGGGGATGGTGTGGTTTCGGCAGGAACAAGGATCCGAATCGGAATCCGATCATTGAGAATCAATTTGGCAGTCTTAACTCCAAAGAGGATTTCCGAAAAACGGCCCTCCCCTTCGCCAAAAAAAAGTTGAAGATTCTTAATCCAATCCTGCTCTGAAATAAAGGGCTCGAGTTCTAAACAGTCCGCTATTCCTTCGAGAAGGACTTCGATCAACTTTCCACAATCCACATGGTAGTCTTCATGATAGGGCAAAGAGAAAGAGACCTTAGAGACAGATAGCCTTTTTACGGGCCTCAAAAGGAAAGGAACCATCTCCCTTACCCTGAGGTAACTATACTCCCTTACTTTTCCCAAACCAAAAAGAAGGAGGAAGGGCGATTGTAATCTCCCCTGGGTAGGGATGAGGATGACTTCTTCCCACTTCCCTTTCAATTTCTTCTCCTCTATAAAATGGGAAATCCTTCCATTGAGCCTCCAGTCGACCCACCCACAGGAACCTCGAAGAGGTCTCTCGTCTTCAAAAAATCCACAGACCAATACCTCGCACTCAAGAAGATCCACCTCATCGGGTGAAACAATAATATCCATATCCCCTAAGCATCCGACTCTTTATATTGGTTTTTTGACGACTTCATTCTGAATTCGATCCAGGATCCCGTTAATAAAGGCGCCTGAATCCTCTGTCCCATATTTCTTCCCCAAATCGACCGCCTCATTAATGGTCACTTTAGGTGGAATATCAGGACAGTAGAGAAGTTCAAATAAGGCAAGACGGAGGATATTTCGGTCCACCGAACTCAATCGATCCAGACGCCAGTGCTCCAGGTAATCTTTAAGAAGATGATCAATCTCCTGAAGATGCTCTCTCACCCCTCTCACCATCCGTTCTGTAAATTCTGGATCATCTGAACCGGAGGTGATGCTGTTTCTTACATGTTCAAGAGCCTTAGGAATCTCTTGCGGATTGATTTCTAATTGATAAAGAGCTTGAAGAGCAAATTCCCTCGATCGCCTTCTCTTCCCCAATCCTTCTTCTATCCTTTTTCGATTTCCCTCATGAGATTGGCCATTTCAATGGCCGCCATAGCGGCATCGAATCCTTTATTTCCAATCTTGGTACCCGCCCGTTCAATCGCCTGCTCTATGGTATCGGTAATGAGGACTCCAAAAGCAATGGGGATTTCGCTCTCCAGGGCAAGATGGGCAATTCCTTTGGTAACCTCTTGGGCTATATATTCAAAATGGGGAGTGGACCCTCGGATGACACACCCCAGGCAAAGGATGGCATCAAACCTTTTCTCTTTAGCCAGTTTCTTCGCGACTAAAGGAATCTCAAAAGCCCCTGGTACACGGACGACGCAACAGTCGGCCTCCTCCGCACCGCTTCGTTTCAATGCATCCATGGCCCCTTCTAAAAGACGTTCGCTGATGAAGTTGTTGAATCGGCTCAGGACAATCCCGAACTTAAGTCCCTTTGCTACCAGTTTGCCCTCGATGGTTTTCACCATTCTCCTCTCCTTTCTTACTATTCTTTAGATGAGATTGAGAGCAGATGACCCATCTTTTTAGCCTTTGTCTTTAGATATTCGATGTTTTCCTGGCTCGGTTTGATCTCAATGGGGACTCGCTCAACGACCTCTATCCCATATCCTTCCAGGCCTTTGATCTTTCTCGGATTGTTGGTCATCAGTCGAATCTTTTGGAGACCCAGATCTACCAGGATCTGAGCCCCGATTCCGTAATCCCTCATGTCGGGTTTAAATCCCAGAGCCTCGTTGGCCTCCACCGTATCCTTCCCCATATCCTGCAGGCAGTAGGCCTTTAACTTATTCACCAACCCGATCCCTCTTCCCTCCTGTCTCATATAGACGATGACGCCTTTTCCCTCTTTTTCCACCATGGCCATCGCTTTGTGGAGTTGTTCCTCACAATCGCACCGCTTCGATCCAAACACATCACCTGTTAAACATTGGGAATGAACTCTCACCAGCACTTCATCTCCGGGTTTGATCTCTCCTTTGACCAGGGCTAGATGATGGTAAGGATCTACATCATTCTCATAGGCAATGGCCGTAAAGAGCCCTCCATATTTTGTCGGAATCTTGGCTTCGGCGACCCGCCTCACCAGACGTTCTTTCTGCAATCGGTACTTGATGAGATCGGCGATCGTAATGATTTTTAACCCATGCTGTTTAGCAAAGACCTGAAGCTCTGGCATACGGGCCATCGTCCCATCGTCGTTCATGATCTCACAGATGACACCCGCAGGCTTGAGACCGGCCAGTCTTGCCAGATCCACCGAGCCTTCTGTCTGTCCTGCCCTGACTAAGACTCCCCCTTTTCTGGCCCTCAATGGAAAGACGTGCCCTGGGGAGACTAAATCTTCGGGTCGAGTCCGATCATCTACCGCCGTTAAGATGGTCGTTGCCCGGTCTGCTGCAGAGATACCTGTCGTCACTCCGCATCTTGCATCAATGGAAACGGTAAAGGCAGTTTGAAAGCGTGAGGTGTTTTCCGAGACCATCATCGGAAGACGGAGTTCATTGATCCTTTCTTCTGTTAAGGAGAGACAGATCAGGCCCCTTCCATATTTTGCCATAAAATTGATGGCCTCTGGCGTGACCTTCTCGGCAGCCATGGTAAGGTCACCTTCATTTTCCCGATCCTCATCATCGACGAGGATGACCATCTTTCCCTGCCGGATATCCTCTAAAGCCTCCTCGATAGAACTAACCATTCTCTCCACCATCCTCCTTGATGAATCCATGTTCTTTTAAAAAGGAAATGTCTATCCCTTTGGAATTCTTCTCTCTAAACCTTAATAGTCTGTCGACATACTTCCCTAAAATATCCGCTTCAATATTGACCCGATCTCCAACCCCCTTCTCCATCAAGTTCGTTTTCTCAAGAGTAAAGGGGATGAGAGCGATCTCTATTTCGTCGGCTTTCAATTCATTAACCGTGAGGCTTACCCCATCGATCGCAATCGATCCTTTGGGAACCACATAGGGGAGGGCTTCTTTTGGGAGTTTCACTCTCAGATTGAAAAAATCGCCTTCCCTTCTTTTTTCGACAATCATTCCAATTCCGTCAATATGACCTGTGACAATATGACCTCCCATCCGGTCGGAAAGTCTCAATGCCCTCTCAAGATTGACCGTATCTCCTTCCTTCAATTCCCCCAGGGTAGATCTTTGGAGTGTTTCATAAGAAAGATCGAATAAAAAAGCCCCTTCCCTTTTTTCAGTGAGGGTCAGGCACACCCCATTTATATTAATACTATCACCCAGTTGGATATCTGTCAACTCAGGAGGAATCTGAAGTATCAGCCTCTTTCCCCTCCCTTTCGACTCCACTTTTAAAACCTTTCCCCTCTCCTCAACAATCCCGGTAAACATCTTCCTCTTTCAATCCCTCTCTATATAACCTTCCACGAGAAGGTCCTCCCCTATTCGACGGACTCTCATCTCTTTCAAAGAAAGGGCTTCCCTCAGATTTTCAACCCCTTTTCCGCCAAAAATTCCAAGAGCCTGGGGATCCCCGAGACATTTAGGGGATAGAAATAGGAACACCTTATCAATCAGCCTTTCATCCAAGAAGGCCCCATTGACTCGGCTTCCTCCTTCGACCAGAAGGCTCATCATTTCCATCTCTCCCAATCTTGAAAGAAGAGCCTTTAGATCGACCTTTCCATCCTTCATAGGACAGACCATCATTCGACCCACTTTAGGTTCGAGACGTTTCAATTTTTCCTGGGGAGCGCGTTCCGTAGTAGCCAATATGATTCTTTGCGGGTTCGTGTGAAGGATTTTTGAATCCTCAGGAATTCTTAACTCGCTATCGAGAACAATCCTATAAGGATCCCTCCCCCCTGGCAAACGGGCGGTCAGGAGGGGATCGTCCATCAAAATGGTTCCGATCCCAACCAGAACCCCATCCACTTGATCCCTTAGCCGATGAACGAACCTCCTCGATTCCTCACTCGTTATCCATTGAGACACTCCGTTCCTTGTGGCTATTCTCCCATCTAAGGTGGCTGCAATTTTCAGAATCACAAAAGGCTCTTTCTTTAATATATATTTAGAGAAGGCCTCGTTCAACCTCCGACACTCCTTTTCCAAAATTCCAATCTCTACCTCAAGGCCGGCCTCCTTTAATGCCCTTATGCCCTCCCCTTTGACCAATGGATTGGGATCCTCCATCCCTATAACGACTCTCCTGACCCCTGCTTCGAGAATAGCAGGAACGCAAGGAGGAGTCTTCCCGTAATGGGTGCAGGGCTCGAGATTGATATAAAGGGTTGACCCTTTAGCCTGCTGTCCTGCTCTCTCAAGGGCTAATCTCTCTGCATGAGGCTCTCCTGCTCTTCGATGATACCCTTCTCCTACGATGAGCCCTTCTTTTATCAGAAGGGCTCCAACCATAGGGTTAGGAGAGGTTCTTCCTCCTCCCCTCTCTGCCAGATGGAGCGCCCTCCTCATCCAGAATTCATCCTTTTTTCTCATCCTGACTTCTTCTTCACTTCTTCTCGGTTTCCGAGAAGTTCTTTGAGTTCATCCATGAATTCCTGGATGTCCTTAAACTGTCGGTACACAGAAGCGAATCTCACATAAGCAACCGCATCCAATCGGTGGAGTTCCTCCATGACCTTCTCGCCAATCTCCGAGCTTTTAATCTCTCGCTCGCCCTTCTCCATAAAATAGGATTCGATGCGATTGACGATCTTCTCGATCAGGTTGACACTGATAGGCCTCTTTTCACAGGCCTTCTTAAGACCGTTGAAGATCTTGATTCGATTGAAGGGTTCCCTTCGACCATCCTTCTTGATCACAAGGGGAAGGGTGTCTTCTGTCCTTTCCGTGGTGGTAAAGCGCTTTTTACACTGGATACACTCCCTCCTCCTCCGTATCGTCTCCTTATCCTTCCCAAGGCGGGAATCAACCACCTTGGTTTCAAGATGACCACAAAAAGGACATTTCATAAAAGAATCCTAAAATGAAAGGGCCTCCTAAAAAAGGTTTTTTTCTAGCTTTCTTTTTTCTTCTTCATTCCTTTCCGATCGAATGGTTCAACCTTCAGACCTGCCTCCTTTAGCATCTCACGGGCCAGAGGATCGGCATAGCCCTCTTCGTAAACGATCCGTTGAATCCCGGCATTAATGATCATCTTAGTGCAGATCATACAGGGATGATGGGTAGTGTAGAGGGTAGCCCCCCGAATCGAAACTCCATGATAGGCTGCCTGAATGATGGCATTCTGTTCGGCATGGAGCCCTCGACAGAGTTCATGACGCTCCCCTGAAGGGATTCCCATCCTTTCGCGAAGGCAGCCAATCTCCAAACAGTGTTCGAGTCGGGAAGGAGCTCCATTATATCCCGTGGCCAGAATCTTCTTGTCCATCACCAGGAGAGACCCTACCTGCCGACGCAAACAGGTCGAGCGTTTGGCAACGAGATGGGTGATGTCCATGAAGTATTCATCCCAGGAAGGTCTGCTCGGTTTCTTCTTTCTCTTTTCTCTTACGGTGTTCAAGGGTGAGCCATTTGGAAAAATTCAAGACTTTATTGGACCGTTTAGATTTTAAAATTCTTCCTCTCGATGGCTTCGATCTTCTCTAAACGTCTCTGATGTCTTCCCCCTGCAAATGGGGTCTCGAGCCATACACGAACAATCTCCTTTGCCAGTTCTTTTCCGATGATACGGCCTCCGAGGACCAGAATATTGGTATCGGTATGTTCACGACTGAGACGAGCGGAATAGAGGTCGTTGACCAGAGAAGCCCTCACCCCTCGGAATTTATTGGCCACGATGGACATTCCAATCCCAGTCCCACAGATCAAGATCCCCCGCTTGAGAAGCCCCTGGGAAACCTTCTCGGCCAGTTGCATTCCAAAATCAGGATAATCCACCGACTCCTCATGAAAGGTTCCCATATCGATAGGTTCGTATCCCTGGGCCTTCAGGAAGGTCTTTAACTCTTCTTTGAGTTCAAACCCTCCATGATCACAGGCCAAACCGATTTGCATCTTCTATCCTTCAAATTTTTTAAAGATCAGGGTGGCGTTTGTTCCCCCAAATCCAAAGGCGTTTGACATCCCCACCCGAATATCCTGCCTTCGGGCCTGGTTTGGAACATAATCCAAGTCGCACTCGGGATCGGGTTCTTCATAATTGATGGTAGGAGGAAGAATTCCATCCCGAATACTGAGGATCGTAAAGATGGCCTCCGTACTTCCCGCCGCTCCAAGTAAATGGCCGGTCATGGATTTGGTGGCACTGATCGGGATCTTTTTCGCATGTTCTCCAAAGACGGTTTTAATAGCGATGGTCTCGGTGACATCGTTCAGGGGAGTGGAAGTTCCATGGGCATTAATATAGTCGACCTCCTCCGGCGTTAATCCTGCATCTCTAATGGCCATCTTCATGCATCGAGCCGCACCCTCTCCATCCGGAGGGGGGGCCGTAATATGGTAGGCATCTCCAGTGTACCCAAACCCGATAAGTTCTGCATAGATCTTTGCCTTTCGTCGAAGGGCAAACTCAAGTTCTTCAAGGATGAGGATTCCAGCCCCCTCTCCAATGACAAATCCATCTCGATTCTTTTCAAAGGGTCGACAGGCCTTTTGAGGTTCATCATTTCGAGTAGAAAGGGCCTTCATGGCATTAAACCCGCTCACGCAGAGAGGGGTAATATTGGCTTCCGTTCCCCCAGCAATAATCGCATCGGCATCTCCGTATCGAATCGCTCGAAAGGCATCTCCGATACAATGGGCACCGGTGGCACATGCCGTCACGACACAGGTATTTGGACCTTTGGCTCCAAATTGAATAGCGATATGGCCTGAGGCCAGATTGGCAATGACCATCGGGATAAAAAAAGGAGAGACCCTGCTGGGACCTCTCTCCATCAGGATTTGATGATACTTTTCGATATTGGGTAGTCCACCCAGTCCTGTTCCAACAATCACTCCGATCCGTTCACAATTCTCGGGGGTAATCCTCAGCTGGGCATCCTCAAGGGCCTCTTTGGTGGCTGCCAGGGCATACTGAATAAAGAGGTCCATTTTTTTGATCTCTTTCTTTTCAATATACTGCTCTGGGTGAAAATCCTTTACCTCTGCGGCAATCTTAGTTTCAAACCCATTGGTATCAAATCGGGTGATGGGTCCGATTCCTGATTTGCCTTCACAGATATTTTTCCAGGCGGTTTCGACACCGATCCCATTGGGGGTGACCAAGCCTAAGCCGGTAACAACAACCCTTCTCTTCAAGATGAATGACCTCCGTTCAGAAAATTTTACTTAGAGTCTTTTCTTTTTAGGTGCGAATTAGGAGGCCTGGCTCTGGAGGTGGCTCTTAATATATTCGATGGCATCCCCTACGGTCAGAATCTTTTCAGCGTCCTCATCAGAAATCTCCATATTGTACTCCTCTTCGAGTGCCATGACCAATTCCACCAGATCCAAAGAATCCGCCCCTAAGTCATCTACAAATTTAGCCTCTAAGGTAACCTCACTCTCATTGACTCCTAACTGCTCCACAATAATCTCTTTTACTCTTTTCTCAATGTCCATTCAATCACCTCCTCACATATATATCCCACCATTAACATTTAGAACCTGTCCTGTTACGTAATTGGAAGCCTCTGAGACTAAAAAGAGGACAGCCTGGGCCACATCCTCCGGCTGTCCTAATCGTCCCATGGGAATCAGCCTCATCAATTCTTCTTTGATCTTTTCAGGGAGAACCTCTGTCATCGGGGTCTGAATATATCCAGGAGCAATGGCATTAATGTTGATCCCCCTCTGGGCAAATTCTCTTGCCACCGTTTTGGTAAACCCGATGACCCCTGCCTTGGAGGCTGCATAGTTGGCCTGTCCCACATTTCCCATTAAACCCACCACCGAGGCAATATTCACAATCTTTCCACTCCTCTGTTTGGACATATATTTAATCACGGACTTCGTGCAGTTAAAGACCCCTTTTAAATTGACGTCGAGGACGGCATCCCAATCCTCAGAGCTCATCCTCAAAAGTAATTTGTCTCGGGTTATTCCTGCATTGTTAACCAAGATATCGATTCGGGAAAATTTCTCAATGATGGTCTCCACCATATGTTCCACTTCGTCAGGATCGGCCACATTGACTTTTAATGCCATCGATTTACGGCCTTTTTCTTCGATCTCACGGGCTGTTTCCTGAGCCTTCTCTATGTTAATATCCGAGACCACCACATCCGCCCCCTTTTCGGCCAGAAGAAGAGCAATCGCCTTTCCAATTCCCTGAGCCGCTCCTGTGACCAATGCCACCTTCCCTAAAAGTTCCAACGTCTCTCTCACCCCCTTCCCGTAATTTTTTTAAGGGATTCTAAATCTTCGATATTCCTTAGAGGGATGCTTGAATCGATGCGTTTCATTAATCCTGAAAGAACCTTTCCAGGTCCAATCTCGACCATCTCTTCCACGCCTTCGGCAATCATATAACGCATCGATTGTTCCCACTGAACAGGACTGGAGATCTGAGCAATGAGCAAGGGTTTTACTTTCTCTGGATGGAGATTGGGGCGTGCCTCCACATTGGTCACCACAGGGATGTTCAGTCCATTCACGGAAATCTCTTTGAGGGCTTCATCAAGCCGAAGGGCTGCCGGTTTCATAAGAGGAGAGTGGAAGGGGGCGCTCACGGGAAGAAGAATCGCCTTCTTCCCTTTCTTTTTTGCCATCTCTATGGCTCTTTGGACGGCTGGAGTATGACCGGAGATGACGATCTGGCCTGGAGAGTTAAAATTGGCTGGGGTAAGGACCTCCTCTCCAGCCGCCTCTTTACAGAGTTCCTCTACCTCTTCCTTCTCCATTCCTAAGATGGCTGCCATGGCTCCCTCTCCGACAGGGACAGCCTCCTGCATAAATTTTCCTCGGAGTTTAACGATTTTGACCGCATCTCTAAAGGAAAGCGTTCCGGAAGCCACTAAGGCGCTATATTCTCCCAGACTGTGGCCAGCGACAAATTGGGGCTCTATCTCTGTCTCCTCTTTCAAGACCTTCAATGCCGCGATACTGACTGTTAAAATGGCGGGCTGTGTATTTTCCGTTAGCCTTAAGGCCTCCTCAGGCCCATGGAAGCAGAGATTTGAAATGGAGAAGCCTAAACTTTCATCAGCCTCCTCAAAGACCTCTCTTGCCACTCTAAAATGTTCATAGAACTCTCTTCCCATTCCCACGTATTGGGATCCCTGACCTGGAAAAAGAAAGGCGACCTTTTTCAATTCATCGCTCCTTATTTTTTCCCGGCATACTCTCGACTCAATTCTAATCCAATGATATTTCGCTGGATCTGGTTGGTCCCTTCGTAGATCTGAAGGATTTTGGCATCCCTCATCATCTTCTCGACCGGATAGTCCCTCATATAACCATATCCACCAAAAATCTGAACCGCATCGGTTGTGACCTTCATGGCTACATCACTGGCAAAGAGTTTGGCCATTCCAGAGACTTTCGAGATATCTTTGGGGTCTTTTGTTTGATCGATATAGCGAGCCACGGAATAGACTAAAGCCCGGGCGGCTTCCACCAGGGTCGCCATATCTGCCAGGAGATGTTGAATGGCCTGAAAGGAGATAATCTTTCTTTCAAACTGGACACGTTCCCGGGCATATCGAACCGCTTCATCCAGTGCCCCCTGGGCGACTCCTACTCCCTGAGCTCCCACACCAGGTCGAGTTCGATCAAAGGTTCTCATGGTGATAATGAATCCCATCCCTTCCTTCGCAATGAGATTCTCTTTCGGAACGAAGCAGTCTTGAAAGACCAACTCCCTGGTCGCAGAAGCCCGGATCCCCAATTTCTTCTCTTTTTTCCCAAAACTAAACCCTGGCATTCCTTTCTCGAGGATAAAGGCACTGGCCCCTCGGGGACCTTTCGATCGGTCGGTCATGGCGATAATGGTATAAATCTCAGCCTCACCCCCATTGGTGATCCACTGTTTCGTTCCATTGAGAAGGTAACCTCCCTCGGTGCGAGTCGCAGTGGTTCGGATCGACCCGGCATCACTGCCGGCATCGGCCTCGGTGAGGCCAAAAGCGGCGAGCTTCTTTCCACTGGCAATGTCCGGAAGATACCTCTTCTTCTGTTCCGGACTTCCGTATAGGATGATGGGATGAGCCCCCAGGCCACTTCCTGCATAACTGGTGGCCACTCCCAGACAGGCACGGCTGAGTTCTTCGACCGCCAGACAATTCTCCAAAACCCCTCCACCAAATCCTCCATACTCCTCTTCGATAGAGACACCAAAGAGACCGGTCTCTGCACAGACCTTCATGATCTCCCAGGGAAACTCTTCTTTTTCGTCCAGTTCCGCCCTTACAGGAATAATCTTCTCCACTGCAATCTTTCGTGCTAAGTCACGGATACTCTGTTGTTCAGGTGTCAAAAAATAATCCAACTCGACTCGCCTCCTCTCCCTCTCATTTAGAGGATGGAAATTTGCTTATCCGGTCTTGGACTTTTCCATTTTGAATGGGATTCAATCGAAGCCAATCTTCCTTCTCTTTCAACTCTTCAAGGATATGTTCGTTCATTTTATTCTGGGCCAGGTTCGAAGCCAGAAGAATCGCATTCTTGATCGCCTTGGCATTGGAAGACCCATGGCTGATCACGCAATTTCCATTGACTCCTAAGAGAGGGGCTCCTCCATACTCGGAGTAATCGAATCTTTTTTGAAGCCGCCGGATGACCCGCTTCATAAAGAAATAGGCCACCCTTGCCCTTAGGTTATCCTGAGCTTCCCATTTGAGAATGTTATGGATCGTTTCCCATAAACCTTCGCTAATTTTGAGAGCCACATTTCCTACGAACCCATCGCAAACGATGACATCCACCTTTCCACTATTGAGATCTCTTCCTTCCACGTATCCGATATAGTTAAGCCTTAAATTGGAGAGAATCTTATGGACTTCCCGGGTGAGTTCATTCCCTTTCCCTTCCTCCTCTCCGTTGCTCAACAGTCCGATTCGAGGCTCCTTTGTCTTTAAAATGTATTTCGCATAAGCATCTCCCATCAGGGCAAACTGAACGAGATGGAGGGGTTTACAATCCACATTTCCCCCGGAGTCGATAAGGATTGTATTTCCAGTTAAGGTCGGATGGATTGTTGCGATAGCCGGTCGATCCACTCCTTCAAGGGTTTTAAAGAGATACATCGCGAGGGCCATGGCCGCCCCTGAATTCCCAGCACTCACGACAGCACTGGCCTCCCCTTTTTGAGCCAGTTCAATGGCTACCTTGATGGACGTATCCTTCATCCTCCTGAGAACAGTGGAAGGAGAATCATGCATGGCTACCACATGGGGGGCATGGTGAATAAAAATAGAAAGTTTGGAAGTAGGGTATTTTGAGAGTTCTTTTGAAACCTGATCCTCATCCCCGACCAGAATCACTTTGATTCCATGATCTCTCGCTGCCAGGAAAGCCCCTTCGACAATCGCTTGGGGAGCCAAATCTCCCCCCATGGCATCGACAGCAATCCTCATCTTACTTCTCCCTCCTTACTCCTCTTCTACTTTAATCACCTCTCTCCCCTTATACATCCCGCAATGGGGACAGAGATGGTGAGGAAGGACAGGCTCATGACACTGAGGACAGAGGGTATAGGTGGGAAGCTTGAGCCGATCGTGGGTTCGTCTTTTATCCCTTCGAGAGGGGGAATGCCTTCGTTTTGGAACGCCCATACGTATTTCCTTTCTTATTTAGTGATTCAGTTTTAATTTCTGAAGGGCTGAGAATGGAGATCCCCACTCTTCTCTCAGACAGTCACAAGAGGAGAGATTGAGATTTTTTCCGCATACGGGGCAGAGTCCTTTACAGGTTTCTGAACAGAGAGGTTTGATGGGAATCTCTAAAAAAACCTGCTCACAGGCGATCTCGGAGAGAGGGATCTCTCCTCCTTCAAAGAAATCCAATTCCATCTCTTCATTCGAAAGCTCCTTCTCTTCAGAGAAGAGGGTTCCTTTCAGGGGATGGAGAGTAAGGTCAAAGGTCGTCTCGATCGGATAGAGGAAATCGGTGAGACATCTCACACACTGGAGTCGAAGAAGAGTCTGGATATGGCCTCTGACTAAAAAGGTCTGCCCTGCCTTCCTGAGGTTGGCCTCCGATCGAAGAGATTCTTCAAAACTGAAGTCGATGTGGGAAAGGGTCTTAAGATAGTTTGAAAGGGTAAGCGGTTCTTCCTTCCAGCTTAACGTCAATCCCTCATCTGGAATATCATCAATCTTTAAGGTAAACATCTCGCTCCGTCCTTTCCAATAAATTAAAAAATTTAATATAAAAAAATTTTTCTTTTTGTCAAGAGGTAAACAATGTTAACAGATCCATCAAATAATCCGCAAGTGATTCCTCTTTTTATTTTTGATTTAGAAAAACCGGAAAGGTTAGAAACTCTTAAGTATCATTAGTAAGAGACGGGGTCTTTGAATTAGCGGGACGGCCTGGGTCTCGGAAACAGGTTTAAAATGGCATCAAGCGATTCTTCCTGTTTCTTACATTTAACAAGAGCTTCCAACTCAAGAAGATCGAAACTGGAAAAAGCTTTTGGATCGACTTCGATTCCATAATGCTTCTGGAGATGTTTTGAAAGGTATTCCCGTAAGGCGAGATCATACTGTTGAAATTCTGGATCCTCCATCCCCTTAAAATGTCTCCCTTCGTATTTTAAAAATTGAGAAGGAAGCCTTCCATCTTTTGTAAAACCCGGGGAAGAAAGAAGGATTAAGAAAACACCGCACAGGAACAAAATCCTTTTTAATTTCATAGAAAATGTTTAAACTATCCCTCCCTAAAAGTCAAGAAATCCATTATTTTTTGCCCGAGGGGCTACTGAGCTTCCCGAGATCGATGAACGGAATAGCCCCTCCTGTGAATTGAGGCAAGATTCCATTCCACTTTTCGATCCCCTTGTATTCCACCAAAATCGGACTGATGGAACGGGAGAGCATTTCGTTCGCCTTGGCCTGTCCCTGGGCGACCACTAAAATGGCCTCTGCTTCTCCTTTTGCCGTCACCACCTTTTGTTGGGCCTCAATCTCCCTTTGGGCCAAGATCTGCCTTTGAGTCTCGACCTGCTGCTGGGCCACCTGTTTGGCCTCGATGGCCTTTTCATATTCTGGGGAGAATCGAATATTGGAGATGTAAATATCATCCACAATGATATGGTACCGGGCTAAGTTTTCTCCTAATTTAGTCATCGCCCTTTTCCGAATCTCTTCTCTTTTTGGGAGAATCTCGGTGATGGGATAATTGGGGACGACCTCTTTGACAAAATCGTTGAAAGCAGGATCGATGACTTTGTTCGCAAAATCAAGCCCCACCTTTTGATACAGCACATTGACATAAGCAGGATCGATATGGAAGTTCATCATCCCCGTTAATTTGACCATCTGATATTCTTTGGAGGCTGCATCAATCTCCTTAAAAGGATGGGGTTGAACTCGAACATCCACCTTGATCACCCGCTCGGCGATGGGAACCTTAAAGTTGAGTCCCTCTCCCATCACCCTCTTCTCGACACTCCCCCACCAGAGGACGACCCCCCGGTGTCCAGCAGGAATGATGACAAAGGATCCCCAGATAAAGATAAAAAGGATGAAAAGGAGAATGACCATTCCTATGGTTTTGCGTCTCGGACCTCTCCACTCAAATACATCAATCGTTCGTTCCACCATCGATTTCCCTCCCTGATGAAATCTGAAAAAAACGTTCTTTTAGGGTTTCAATGTCCAACCTGCAGGTTGAGCACAGAACTCTTTGACCGCATCGGCTCGATGAGGTGTCCTCTCCACATCCACAATGACGGTAAAACAGTGATCGAATCTCTGAAAGGAATATCGAGTATAAGGAAAATGAAACTCTGAATGACCTCTGGGGATATGGATATGGTTTAATGCAACCACAACCTGATCTCGATCCTGGATGACCAAGTTCCCACGAAGAGGAATTCCTTCATTTCTGAGCCTCACTCGAAACCTCACTTCCTGCCCGGGTTGCACAGGGTCAGGAAACATATCGAGATCTTCAACGAATAGAGGCCCGACCCGAATCTCCTTGAGAGTCCATCCGTACAGGCTCTTTCGGGCACAGAACTCTTTGGCCAGATCGATGGGCCTCCGTGTCCGTTCAATATCGACCTCTACTCTGAAACAGTGCTCCCTCCTTGAAAAACGATATCCCGTGCGGGGGAAAATAATCCGATTCTCTCCAGGCCGGATAAGGATATCCTCCACCGAGGTGACGATCTCATCGTGATCTTTAATAGAGAGGCTTATCCTTCCTGAACGAGGGGACGAATTCGATAGAAGAATTTGGAACTCCAATCGTTGGCCTTCCAAGACAGGATCCGGGATAAATTCGAATTCAAGAATTCTTAGATCTTCGGGATGAATCCTTGGCCCCAACCTTTCAAAGACCTTTTCCCAGGGAGGTTGGGCCTGAACGAAGGCTGAATAAAAGAAAAATAAACAGACAAAAAGGATCATTCTCTTCATAGTGGACCCCCTTTCTCGATCCCGTTTAGATTAATCCTTTCCCTACCAAAAAGTTCATGGAACTCTGGCACGAGGTAGTCGCCAATGAGATGGCTTCTGAAAAGGAACGAAAGGCTTCTTGGAATTGGGAGAGTTGAATTCTCCCGATCACCTCCATGAGCTTCCTTTCCAGCTCTCCATAATGCTCCCCTCCCAATACATTTTCGGCGATTCGAAGTTCCCTCAAAAGGGCCTCCAGATAACCAATCAGGATCTTTTGTCCACCAAGGAGTTCTTCTCCGTTTTTGATGGACATCACCTGCTCAAGCAATGAGGTCCCGATAATCAGTCCTGATTTCATCTTTTCCGAATATTGAAAATCTAAAATAGCGTATCTGGTCTCCATCCTCTCCCTCTCCCTTCCTGAATCCTATTTGATCCGCTCTTCACCGTTTGGCCCGCTCAAGATATTTCTTGGTGGCGACACTGACCTTCACCACATCCCCTACTTTAATAAATTGGGGAACCTGAATCTCCATCCCGTTAGAAAGCGTCGCCGGTTTATAAACCTCATCCGTTAGGCTGCTGATCGGGGGAGGGGTCGAAGTAACTTCCAATTCCACCCAATCAGGAAAGATGACATTGACCGGTTGACCATCCAGAAATTCAACAGAAAGTTTCATATTGGGTTGAAGAAATGGATGGAAGGTTTCTAACAGGTGTCGTTCCAATTGAATTTGTTCATAGGTCTCGGGATCCATCATATAGTATCCATCGGGGCCTTCATAAAGGTACTCCATCGTCTTTCGATCCAGTTCGACCGGGTTGATCTTTTCGTCGGGTCTGAATTTCTTCTCGAGTAGAAGTCCTGTTCGAACCTCCTTCAATTTGACATGGACGATCCCGCCCATCTTCCCCCCACTCATATGATACTCAGAGGCCAAAACCTTATAAAGATTCTTATCGATCTGAAGAATCATTCCTGACTTCACTTCTGATGCTGGGATCATGGTCTCCTCCTTTTTCAAAAAACCTATCAAAAAAGGAGCGAAAAATCAAGCAGGATGTGTAACCCCACTCAGTTGGGGAATAAACCCGAGAGGGATGTTGGACGATTGATGGGGGACCACGATGATTTCAAAGGACTGTCTCACATTTCTCAGCGATGGACCTTAAGGAGTTCTAAGAATTGAGCGTCCAAGAGGGCCCCCCATTTTCCAGCCAGATCCGCATGGTGGATGGCTGATGAATACTCCCCTTTTTGATAATAGAGGTAGGCAAGATGACGATGGGCCTCTCCATATTGAGGATTGATCTCTAAGGCCTTTTGATAATAGGGAATAGCTTGTTCGATCTCCCCTCTTGGACGATACAGATTTGCAAGATTGAAGTATCCTCGAGCATAATCGGGTTTCACTTCGATAGCCCTCTTATAGTGAGCAAGGGCCTCTTCCATCTTTCCTTGTTTTAAGTAGATATTTCCAAGATTATTGTAAGCCTCGACATAGGCTGGGTTCGACTGAAGGGCTTTCTTATAATGGGAAATCGCCTCTTGATACTCCCCCCTTTCGCTGTAAGCGATTCCTAAATGGAAATGGGCTTCTGTGAGAGCAGGGTCGAGGCGTAAGGCTTTTTTATACTCTCTTATCTCTTCATCTCCCTTTCCCATCCTTCCATAAACAATTCCAAGATTCACATGGGCACGGGCATTCTTCGGATCCAGTTTGATCACCTTCTTAAACTCTCTTTCTGCCTCTTGAAGGTTTCCCCGTTCCGCTGCCTTATAACCCAGTTGAAAATGTTCCTCGAGGCTCAGGGCCTTATCCTCTCTCCTTGTTTTCGAACTCCCTCCACAAGCATAGAGGAGGAAAAAGAAGATCAAAAGAAAGGTTCCGATCTTTCTCATTTCCAATGGAATCTCCTGTTTAGGATAACGCTGAAGCATTAACAGAAAACGGATCGAAAATCAAGAAATCCAGTCCCCTTCTTTGCCATTTTGATAGATTCCGTGTTAAATTTTATTCTCTCTCATCCAGAGTGAGGGCATCCACAAAGAGTCAAAAGGAGGTTTCTTGATGTTTGAATATACTGAGGATTATATCCCCTTATTAAGAGAGGTAAGGGAGACAGTAGAGAAGGTCGTCAAACCCCGAGCCAAGGAGATCGAAGAGAGTGATGAATTCCCTTTGGATATGGTCCATCGATTCTTTGAGGAAGGCTATCTTCAAGTCCTCATCCCAAAGGAACTGGGTGGAGCAGGAAGGGATATTACTTCCCTTTGTATCATCTCCGAGGAGATGGCAAAAGTCTCCGCCTCCCTTTCTCTTTTAGTCATCGTTCAAACCGTAGGGACGCTTCCTCTCCTCATTGCAGGAAGTGAGGCTCAAAAAAAGGAGTGCTGTCCTAAGATCTCACGGGATCATCTCATCATGGCCTTTTGTCTGACAGAACCTCTGGCCGGTTCAGATGTAGGATCGATCCGGATGAGTGCCAAAAGGAGCAAGGATCACTATCTGCTGGAGGGAAAGAAAAGCTTTGTGACCAATGGGGGCGTGGCGGATAAGTATGTCGTCTTCGCTAAAACCGATCCGAATCGAGGAAGACGCGGGATCTCAGCATTTGTCGTGGACCGAACCCTTCAGGGAATAACCTTCGGTTCTAAAGACAATAAGATTGGGATGAGAGGGATCCCTTCCTGTACAATCACTTTTAACCGGGTGGCTGTGGCTCAGAGAGACCGTCTGGGAGAAGAAGGGGAGGGATTCAGGATTGCAATGGAAACCCTCAATCGCTCCAGGCCGGCTGTAGGCGCCCAGGCTCTGGGAATTGCAGAGAGCGCCATGGAGGTGGCAACCCTCTTTGCCATGAGAAGAAAACAGTTTGGGAAACCGATTGCAAAACTGGAGGGAATGCAGTTTATGCTTGCTGAGATGGCTACCCTCATTGAATCCGCAAAGGCCCTCGTATATAAAGCCGCCTGGTATCTGGATAAAGGACTTCCCCATGCGACCAAATACTCCGCCATGTCCAAATATTTTGCATCGGATGTGGCGATGAGAGTGGCTACAGATTCGGTCCAAATCCTTGGAGGGTATGGGTGCTTGAGGGGTGGAAATTTGGAAAGGGCGATGAGGGATGCAAAAATTACTCAGATCTACGAAGGGACAAATCAGATCCAGCGATTTGTGGTCGCCGAACAACTGATCAAAGAATTCTTAGAAAGATATGGAATGGGAAGGGATTGGAATGGGATGATGGAGGTCTTTTAAAGATCTTTCAGGGCCTCCTCCGCTTTGGGAAGATCCACCTCCGCAATGTGAACAATGAACATGGCTTCCTCACCTTCCTCCATCGTGGAGCCATAAATATAATCGATATTGATTCCGGCCTCGCCAAATCGTTTCGCCACTCGTCCCAGCATTCCGGGTTGATTGATGAGTCTAAATACCAACACCTGATCGGTATGGACGAGATGGTTGGCCCGGATTAAGGCCATCTCAGCTTCCTCAGGCTTATTGACCAGAATGCGGATTAACGAATAGTCGGAAGAATCTTTGAGGATGCTTCGATAACTCTCAGCGAGGGCAATCCTTCGACCTGTCTTCTCCCTCATGTTAAACAGTTCTTTGACCGAATCCTTTGCGTTCTGTATACTCATCGCCAAGATATTGATATTCTCCGCTTTCAATACATCGCACATCTTCGAAAGTTCCCCCGGAGCATTATTTAAAATCACCGAAATCTGTGTCCTCTTCTCCATCCTTCTTTCTCCTTGCTTCTATATAAATTTAAATCAAAGGATAGCAGATCCTCCTCCAAAGGTCAAGAAAGGGAAACCAGGTGAAATGGCAATTCATCATTACAGATGGGGATAGGCCCGAGAGGGTATTGGAGAAACCCATGGTGCGGCTACCTTAAATGGTCCATAGAAATGGTTACTTCGGTTGGTTTTAATCAAAAACCCATTTCTAAGATGGATCGATTCGTAGGGTCTATTTATATTCAATCCATCCGCGTTCCATGGGTTTCGGAAATACCCCTGTCGGGCTTAAAACAATTTTCCCTTTCGGTGATGGATTACGTGGGAAGGCTTGTCATCAGAGAAATGACGTGTTAGAAATTGAAGGAGAGGTTTAAAATGATCTATAAAACCTTTTGCGCGAGAATGGATCACGGAGGCTGTGGGATCTTAGTCCATGTGGAGGGAGGTAGAATTGTTAAGATTGAAGGGGATCCTGAATCCCCCCTCAATAGAGGAACCCTATGTGCAAAAGGAATCGCCCAGATCGAGAAGCTCGATCACCCAGACCGCTTGCTCTATCCAATGAAAAGGAAGGGAGCAAGAGGTGAAGGAAAATGGGAAAGAATCTCCTGGGATGAGGCTTTAACAATCCTTTCGGAAAAAATCAAGAAGGCCATCGAATCGGAAGGCCCTCAATCCATTGCCTTTGCTCAGGGGACTCCAAAGGGTCTGGAACTCTTCCTCCTCCTCCGATTGGCCAATCTTCTTCGTGTCCCCAATCTCTCCACCCCTGGAAATGTCTGCCATATGCCCAGAGAAACGGCTTCCCATCTGACCTGTGGATTCTTCCCGATCCCCGATTACGATCATTCCCCGGCCTGTGTCATCCTGTGGGGAAGTAATCTCCTTCAGACCAATGAGGAAGGAATCATCGGTTCTCAACTCCTCCGGGTCTTGAAGAATGGAACGAAACTGATCGTCATTGACCCAAGAAAAACGGGACTGGCCTCGAGAGCCCATCTATGGCTCCGATTAAAGCCTGGAACAGATTTGGCCCTGGCCTTAGGAATTCTCAAGGTTCTGATCGATAAGGAACTCTACGATCACGACTTCGTTCACCATTGGACGAAAGGTTTTGAGGAGTTGAGAGACCATCTCCAGTCCTTTGATTTAGACCGTATCTCAGACACGACCTGGCTTCCGAAAGAACAAATCCTCGAGGCTGCCCATCTTATTGGGAAAACCAAGCCGACTTCCATCCAATGGGGCAATGCCATTGAACATACGATCAATAGTTTTCAGTCTGCAAGGGCCATTCTGATCCTGATGGCCATCACCGGAAACTTAGAGATCCCTGGAGGGAATGTGAATCGTCCTGCCCCTCCCATCCTTCGACTCGGAGATCTCGTGTTAAGTAAAACATTTTTAGACAAAAAAGAGAAGATCCTGACCCCCGAATTCAGGCTTGCCACGATGATGGGCTTCGTCCCATCCCAGAAGATCATAAAAGCCATTCTTACTGAAAAACCTTACCCGATCCGGATGATGTATATTCAAGGGGGCAATCCCCTGCTAAGCTATGCCAATGGTCGCGAAACCTTTGAGGCGTTAAAGAAGCTTGAGTTTCTGACCGTTTCAGAGATTTTTTTAACCCCTACAGCCCAACTCGCTGATCTGATCTTACCCGCCGCAACCCACTTCGAATTCGACGATATTGGTCACCTCGGCCTTCCCCACGGGTTCATTCTGGCTCGCCCGAAGATTGTGGAGCCTAAAGGTGAGTGCTGGCCTGACTCAAAGATCTTGAATGAACTGGGAAAACGACTGGGATATTCCGAATTCTTTTGGGAGGAGATGAGAGATTGTCTGGATGAGATTCTAAAACCCGCAGGACTGAACTATGAGGAGTTTAAATCCCTGGGAATATTGAAGGGAAACTGGACATATCAAAGCTATGAGAAGAACGGATTCCGTACCCCCTCAGGAAAAGTAGAGCTCTACTGCCAGCAACTTAAGGAATGGGGATTCCCTCCCCTTCCCTCCTATCAGGATCCCCCTGAATGGGAACTTTTCGCTTCAGAAGAGACTTCTCCTTATCCCCTGCTTTTTACCTCTTCAAAAGACCCTTACTTTTTCCACTCCGCTTATCGGAACATTCCCTCCCTAAGGAAACATTCTCCAGAACCCCTTGTTTCGATTCATCCAGAGACGGCTTCCCAATATGACATTCATGATGGGGAGTGGGTAGTGATTGAAACAAAGAGGGGATCCATTAAACAGAAAGCAAGACTGGACCCTGAGATCCACCCTAAAGTCGTCATCCTCAGCTTTGGGTGGTGGTTCCCAGAGCGGAAAGACCTCGAACTCTCAGGGTGGAAAGAGTCAAACCTCAATATCCTGACCAGCGAGGATCCTCCTTATGAACCTCTCCTTGGGTCCACAAGCCTAAGGGCTGTTCCTTGCCGGATTTATAAATCCTCTTCGTAAAAAGAAGCCTCTATGAGAGGAGATTGATCATGCTTAGGAGACTTAAAAGAGCCTAAATTAGAAAATAGCAGAATGCAAGAAAAGCCCTCCGTCTGGCCCATCGAGCTTATGTCTTGGATCTTGGGGTAAACAGGTTGGAAGATACGGGAGAAGGCCTTCTTCAAAATGAAGAGGTAAAACGCCTCTATTTGGGTGGATAAAAAGGAAATGAGAAGAAAGGGTTTTCCTCTCTACGGAACGCTCGGCCTCCTTGTCCTTGTCCTCTCCGAATTTCTCCTTTTTAAAAAGGTGAATCCTTTTTATAGTTGGTTCTATTGCTTTGCCTGGTGGTCTTATATCCTTATCCTCGATGACCTCATCTATTCCTTAAAAGGGAATTCCCTCTTGAGGGATCGGACAAAAGAATTCTTTCTTCTCATTCCCTGGTCGGTCTTCATCTGGTTGATCTTTGAAGCGGCAAACCTTTCCCTTGAAAATTGGTACTACATCAACCTTCCTCCTTCCCGGGTAGAACGATGGATGGGATATTTTGTGGCTTACGGGACCGTCCTTTTAGGCCTCTTCGAAACAGCAGAACTCTTAGAGACCCTTGGCCTCTTTAAAAATGCTTCTCTCAAAGAGATGAAACTCTCCTCGAAAGGACACCTGCTTCTCATCCTCCTCGGGGTCTTCTCCCTCCTCTCCTCCTTGATCTATCCAAAATACTTTTTCCCTTTGATATGGGTCTCGTTTACCTTTCTCTTAGAACCTTTTCTTTACCGCTTGGGAGGAAGATCTCTCTTGAGAGATCTTGAAGAAGGAAAACCCCAAAAGATCTATCTTCTTCTCCTGTCAGGATTGATCTGCGGCCTTCTCTGGGAATTCTGGAATTACTGGTCCCGCTCGAAATGGGTCTATACGGTTCCATTCTTTGACGAGTTAAAAGGATTTGAGATGCCCTTGGCAGGTTTTTTAGGGTTCCCTCCATTTGCCGTCGAGGTCTATGTGATGGTCAACTTCCTCTCCCTCCTCAGATATGGAAGGGGATGGGAGGAATCCACCTATCGGCTCCATCAAGAAAGGAAGAGCCCGGTTCTGATAAGAATCTTGACCCCCCTCTTTTGGGTCTGCTTCTATATCCTTATGTTTCATGCCATCGATTCAAAGACGGTCGACTCTTTTTACCCTCGCCTCCGGGAGGCCTACTGGATTGCCCCCAAATATCAAAGCGAGCTTCCAAAGGCAGGAATCTTAAGCCTGGAGGATCTGGTGGAAAAAACCAGATCGGAAGTCGAACGGAAAGAATTGGCCTTGAGGCTTTTCGTTCCAAAAGAGGAGCTCGAACTCTGGATCAGAAAGGCGAAATTGGCTCAGCTCAAGGGAATGGGGATCAATCATGTAAAGCGATTGGAAGGGGTTGGGATCGATTCGATTTCCGCTTTAAGCGAAGAAGAGCCAGAGTCTCTTTATCAAAAACTCAAAGCGAAGTATCCTCAGCAACCCATTCCCAGAAAGGCAAAACTCAAGATCTGGATCAAGGAAGCGAAAAAAATAGAAAGGAGGCAGGGATGAGATACGGAGCCATGAACTTTCCTGTAAAACCGATTCTACGGGAGATCGAAGAGATTGGCAATTTAGGATTCGATTATATTGAACTGACCATGGATCCACCGGAAGCCACACCTGAAAAGATTTTAGAACAAAAGAAATCCATTGAAAAACTTCTCGATCAATATCACATGGGTATCCTGGCCCATCTGCCGACCTTTCTCTTCACCTCCGACCTCTATGAAAGCCTGAGAGAGGTATCCCTTAAAGAGAATTTTAAAGCCCTTGAGGCAGCCGCGGAACTGGGTATTCAGAAAGCCGTCCTCCATCCCAGTTATATCACTGGGTTAGGGAAGTTCCTCTTGGATAGGACAAAGAAATATGCGATGCAGGCCATCGAGGTCATTCTCAAAAAGGCGACCCATCTTGGCATTCAGCTCTGTCTCGAAAACATGTTTCCCCAGACCCATTTTCTCTATCATCCAAGGGAATTCCAAGAAGTCTTCGAAACCTTTCCAGAACTCCGTCTGACCCTGGATATCGGTCACGCCCATCTCGGTGGAGAGAGAAACCGGGCGATCGAGTTCATCCAGAGCTATGGGCATCGAATCGGGCATATCCATGCCAATGATAACTTTGGGAAGGAGGACAATCACCTTCCTATTGGCGCAGGAATCATCGATTTTGAAAGGATGATAAAAGCCCTCAAGGAGATCCCCTACAATGAGACGCTCACTCTTGAAGTCTTTTCCAAAGATAGGGATTATCTGAGGCTGAGCCGGGAAAAGATTAAAAAGTGGTGGGAGGAGGATGAAGAAGTTACTCTGAAAGTTTAAGAATCATTCCTGTCCTTTTGGCTCGATGAAGGACCATCCTAAAAAGGGCCACCTCAAGGGTTAAGTAAAATCCAGTAAGTCCGAATCCCCATTGCAGGAGATTCCTGAATCCTTCCTCAAACCCATAGAAGGAACGAAAATAGGCCAAGAAATGGGTTAAAGGAATCCATCTCGCAATCTCGGGAAGCGGGGTTGGGAGAATGGAAATGGGGTAGTAGATCCCGCAGACCAATGCCATTAGGCTACTCAGGGACCAGGCAGCCACCTCTGCCTTATACCCGAATAGAAGGACTAAAATACAGACGGTCATTCCGACAAAGGCAGAGGTGAAGAAGAGGCCCAGCAAAAAGAGGCTGATGGGGAGAAGACCGGGTCTCAAAAAATCAAAATCAAATACGAAAAGGCTAAAAAGAGAAAGTAATAGAAAGACGACAAGAGAACGAATGACCCCGATGAGCCAGGAGCCCAGCAGGAGTTGATAAGGATGAATTGGGGCGATGAAGGTATGCTTCATCGATTTGGCCCAGAGGTCGTAGAGGAGGGCCTCCGCCACATCGATTTGACAGACCTGAATCGCACTCATGGAAATGATTCCGATCAAAATGAATCCTGTGCGATTGGGATCTAACTCTAAAAAAGTGGTTAAGAGTCCAACCGAAAAGAACCCAACTACAGGCCAGAACAGGATTTCGAAGAGACTGAAGATATTCCGCTTGGTCATGATCCAGTTCTTAAAGATAAAGGCCCGTGTCTGAATCGCTGCTCTTTGCAAATTCAAGGAAGACCTCCTCCAAATCGGTTTGCCCTAAGGTGACCTTTTTGATTTGGACACCATCCTGGGAGAGTTTCGTGATCAAGGGCCCCAATCTCCTCTCCCCTTCATCGACGATCATCTCACAGAGCCCATCGGTGATAGAATAATTGATCACCCCCTCCATTCTTCCTAATTCATCCTCAAAGAGTTTTCCTTCAAATTCGATCTTGATCATATCCCCCATTCGAATCATCTTTTTCAGGGAATCTGAATCCCCAACGGTCAAAATCTTCCCTTCCTTTAAAAAGGCGATGCGATGACAAAGAAATTCGGCCTCTCTCATATTATGAGTGGTCAGAAGGATCGTCATCCCTTTCTCTTTCTGAATCATCTGGATCTGTTGTCGAATCCAGACTGAAACGCTTGGGTCAAGACCAACCGTAGGCTCATCCAGAAACAACACAGAGGGTTCGTTGAGCAAAGATTTGGCAAGGGCCAGACGCTGCTTCATTCCAGTGGAAAGACGATCGAAGGAGACCCCTCGATGTTCTTCCAGTCCTAAGAGAGAGATCAACTCCTCGACCTTCTTCTTCCTTCGATGCCCCGCTAATCCATAAAGCATTCCATAGAAGTGGAGGTTTTCCTCCACGGTCATGCTCCAAAGAAAGTTGGCATTTCCACTTGAGAGATTCACCTTCTCTCGAATCTGGTGAGCCTCTTTTCGAGGATCCATCCCCAGGATTTCGATTCGGCCTTGATCAGGAAGAAGGAGGGTGGAAAGGATGGAGAGGAGTGTTGTCTTTCCAGCCCCATTAGGACCAAGAATGCCGAAGATTTCTCCCCTTTCGACCTCGAGGTGAATCCCTTTAAGGACCTGCTTCTCTCTCCTTTTTAACCAACCTGAATAGAAACTCTTATAGATTCCTTCCGCTTTTATCGCTGAGGCCATCCCTGTCACCTGAACGATTCATTTTAAGTATAGGACGATTCTTCCCGATTTTCCAATAAAAGGCAGGTTTTGAGACTCTCATTTATTAACCTCGAAGGTAACCCCTCATTGAAGGGTGGAAATAAATTTAAGCCCGACAGGAGTATTTCTGAAACCCATAGAATGCGGAATGTGGACTTGGCCATCAGAGTGATTTATTATTATTTATCAATGGAAAAGTATATCGAAATCATCGGGGCTAAATCTCATAATCTCAAGAATATCTCCTGCCAGATCCCGAGAGGAAAAATGACTGTCATCACAGGGGTCTCGGGTTCAGGCAAATCTACCTTAGCTTTCGATACCCTCTTTGCGGAAGGCCAGAGACGATACATTGAATCCCTCTCCACCTATGCCCGCCAATTCCTCGAAAAGATGGATCGACCCGATGTCGAAGCCATCCATGGAATTCCACCTGCCATCGCCATCGAACAAAGAAATACAGTCAAAAATGCCCGTTCCACGGTCGGGACAGCTTCAGAGATCTATGACTATCTCCGTCTTCTCTTTGCCAAAATTGGAGAGGTCTTCTGTCCTGAGTGTCAGACGAAGGTCTCAGGAGATACGGTAGAATGTGTTTTGGAAGAGATTCTCGAGAATCTCTCCGGAAAAACGATTTCTGTGCTGAGCCCAACCCGGCTTCTGAAGGAAGAGAGGGAGTCTCAAATTCGGCAATGGATTAAGAATGGATATTATCGGTTTTGGGAGGAAGGAGAGATTTTGGATCTCACCTCCTTTCCCTTTTCTTCATTGAAGAATCGGGATGAGATTCTTCTCCTAATAGACCATCTTGTCGTGAGGGAAAAGGATCGATCAAGGCTTTCTGAGGCGATTCAAACCGGTTTTCAATTGGGAAACGGAAGGATAGAGATTGCTATAGAAAAAGAAGGGAGGTTGAAATTTAATAGGAGCTTCTCTTGTAACCGATGTGGAAGGTCCTTCTCAGAGCCTGAGCCCCTCCTCTTCTCTTTCAACAGTCCCTTAGGGGCCTGTCCCACCTGTCAGGGGTTTGGCCGAATCATTGGGATTGATTGGGAGAAGGTCATCCCTGATCCTAAAAAGACATTAAAGGAGAAGCCTTTTGCCCCGTGGAACACTCCTGCCTATGAGGATCTATACGAATATCTTTGGGAGGCTTGCCGTCGATATCGAATTCCCATTCAAAAGCCCTTTGAGTCTTTAACTCTTGACCAAAAAGAGATTCTCCTTTACGGAAAGGGGGATTTCATTGGTCTGAAAGGATTTTTCGACTGGATGGAGGGAAAGCGCTATAAGGTCCACTATCGTGTCTTTCTGAGTAAATACAGGGCCTATCTTCCCTGTCCTACCTGTCATCAAACCCGACTCAAAGAGGAGGCGTTAACCGTCCGGATTGCCAATAAGAATATTGCCCAACTCTGCGAGATGCCCATCTCGGAACTTTATCTCTTCTTCGAAACCATTCCTCTCAAACCCTTTCAGAAAAAATTGGGAGAAAGACTTCTCAAGGAGATAAGAGATCGCCTTAGATTTATGGTAGAGGTCGGATTGGGATACCTGACTCTGTCCCGACAAACTCGAACCCTCTCTGGAGGGGAGTATCAACGGATCACCCTTGCGAGGGCCTTGGGATCCTCACTCACCGAAACTCTTTATGTCCTCGACGAACCCAGTATCGGTCTTCACTGCAGGGATACGGGGCGTCTTCTTCGAGCCCTGGAACAACTCCGAAATAGAGGAAATACGATCGTGGTGGTCGAACACGATCCAGAGATGATTCGGGCGGCTGATCATATTATTGATCTTGGACCAGGCGCTGGAACCAATGGAGGGGAGGTTGTATTCCACGGGACACTGGACTCCATTTTAAAAAGTGAACACTCGATCACGGGGCAATACCTGAGGAATGGATTCCATGACCTCTCCACCTATCCTCGAAGAAGGCCAAAGGGATGGCTTACGATTCGCAATGCCCGTGAGCACAATTTAAAAGGAATTGATGTCCGAATTCCTCTGGGTCTCTTTGTCTGCATCACAGGAGTCTCAGGGGCTGGGAAAACAACTCTGGTCCACCATATTCTTTATGCAGGAGTAAAGGGAGACACGGAGTTTGAAAAAGGTAAATTTGATTCGATTGAAGGCCTGGAGCAGGTTGACGATTTGATTTTAGTGGACCAGTCCCCTATCGGGAAGAGTCTTCGATCCAATAGCGCCACTTATATCAAAGTCTTCAGTGACATTCGGGACCTTTTTGCCAATACCCGGGAGGCAAAAAAGAACGGACTCAAACCTCGTCACTTCTCCTTCAACACTGAGGGGGGAAGATGTGAGGCCTGTCAGGGAGCAGGCCTTCAGATTCTCGACATGCAATTCCTGGAAGATGTCATTATTACGTGTGAGTCCTGTGAAGGAAAGAGGTTTAAGCCCGACATCCTAAAAATCCGTTATCAGGGCAAGAATATCTCTGAAGTCTTAGAGTTGACCGTAGAAGAAGCCCTGACGTTTTTTAAGGGTCATCCGAAGATCACTTCTAAACTACAGGTATTAAAGGAAGTTGGACTGGGTTATCTCACCCTTGGCCAACCTACTAACACCTTAAGTGGAGGAGAGTCCCAAAGACTGAAGCTCGCCCACCATATCGGCCAGCTTCGGGAAGGGAGAAATCTTTTTATTTTTGATGAGCCTACCACAGGGCTCCATATGGCCGATGTGGAACTCCTTTTGAGAACGTTCCAGAAACTCCTCTCCCTCGGGCATTCATTAATCGTGATCGAGCACAATCTCGACCTTATTCGATGGGCAGACTATATCATTGACCTCGGCCCCGAAGGAGGAGAGGAAGGAGGAAGGATTATAGCAGAAGGCCCTCCTGAGGCCATCATGGCCTCGCCCCAATCTTATACTGGATATTTTTTGAGGCAACGCCTAAAGAGATAACCCTTTTCCTTCTCCCAATATCCCAATATCCCAATATCCCAATATCCCAATATTCCATTATTCCAATATTCCATTATTCCATTATTCCAGTTTTCCAGCCTTCCAGTTTCAGACTTCGCTTCGTTGCTTAATACAATTGAGCATCTCCTCGAGTCGGGAACGATCAAATCCAACCATCACTTCATTGCAAGCCGCGATCACGGGAACACTTCTTGCGCCAGAGATTCGAACCATCTCATCCAGTGCCACACGATCCTTGGTTACATCATACTCTGTAAATTTGAATCCTTTCTGGGAAAGAAACTCTTTCGCCATTTTGCAATAAGGTCAAGTAGGGGTGGTATAGATTTTAATCTCTTCCGCTGCCATAACCTCCTCCTTAAAAATATTTTTGTCTCAATTTTTTTCATATTCTCTTTAAATTGTCAACAATTTTATCTAAAAAGTAAATTGAGATATAATAATAAAAAAATCTCCTTGAAGACCATGTTTGAAAAGGAAGCTCTAAACAAGGCGGCAGAGGATTTTCGATATCTTCTTAATCGGGGATATCCAAGAAAGGCCTCCTTGGAACTCGTAGGAAACCGCTACGGCCTGAGGTGGGAGGAACGGCACCTCCTTCATCGAGGAATCTTTTCAGAGGAGGAGGCCAGAGCAAGAAAAAAGATAAAGGTCCCCCTTTCCAGAATTCGAAACCAAGAATTGGCCATCGATGGGTATAATGTCCTCATTACGATTGAAGCGGGTCTTTCAGGTCGTCCCCTCGTTCTGGGAGATGATGGATTTATTCGAGATATCTCGGGTCTGTCTTCACGGTTTAAAAAGGGGAAATCAACCGAGAAGGCCATCCAGTTGATTCTGCAATCTCTAAAAAAAGAAAAGCCCCATTATACCCTTTTTCTTTTCGATGCTCCTATCAGTAAGAGTGGCCTAATGGCAAAAGAAGTGAGAGAACGATTAAAAGGAGAAAAGATCGATGGGGATGCTCAAGTTCATCCCTATCCTGAAAGGATTCTAAATGAATGGGCAGGGATTGTGGCGACCAGCGATACAGCGATCATCCATCATGTGAAGAATGTCGTGGATCTCGCCGGAGAGATTTTGAAAAAAAGAGGATCTCTAAGATCTCTCATCTCCTTCAAAAACCCATACGGATAGGAAGTTCAATCCCTCTTTTTTAAGTCCCTCGTAACCCCTCACTTATTTTGGGGAAGGATCCGAGAGGGATATTGACCGGTCCATGGGTTTCGGAAATACTCCTGTCGGCCTTAAATTTTTTTCCACCCATAAGTGAAAGATTATGGCCCCCGTAAAAAAACCTTGACAAAGGTTTGACCATTGGCGTATAAGAGAAGTTGGATACAGTATACACAATACCACACAGGAGGAGGGTTCCCTATGGAAAAGACATTCGGGATGATTCGGGTGAGCAAACGAAAGCCTCTCCGGGAAGAAGTCTATGAATCCCTCAAAAAGTCCATCCTTTACGGGAAACTGAAGGCAGGCCAACGTCTCGTTGAAGAACAGATCGCCAATCAGGTCGGAATCAGTAGGACCCCGGTCCGAGAGGCCTTCTATAAATTAGAACGGGACGATCTGGTCCGCAGGCTTCCCAAAGGGGGATTCGTGGTTCGGGAGTTTACGAAGGAGGATGTCGAAGAGATCTTCGGGATTCGTAGTGCTCTCGAAAGTTATGCGGCCTATCTGGCAACCCTTCATATCACCACAGATAAACTTGAAGCCCTTGAAAAAAAGGTCGTTGAATCCGAAATGGCTTTAAAGAAAGGGGACCATGAAAGGCTCACCCAACTTCACACGGAATTTCACGACCTCCTCTACAAAGCCTGTAAAAGTAAAAAATTGATCGAATTGATTAATAATTTCAGGGATTATTTCTTCCGCTACCGTTCTGCCCTCCTCCGCCTCCCAGATGGGTTCAAAACCTCTATCACTGACCACCGCCAAATGTTAAAAGCCATGAAAGAAAAGAAACCCAAGGTGGTTGAGAAACTGGTTCGGGATCATCTCGAAAGGGGAAAGGAAATTATTCTTCGCGAGATCCAGGAAGGAAGAATGAATCCATAAGTCTAATGGAAGAAGGTGGAAAACGATGGAGAAAAAGATTCGAGTGCTGGTTGCTAAACCGGGTTTGGATGGACACGACCGCGGGGCTAAGGTGGTAGCCCAGGCCCTCCGGGATGCCGGAATGGAAGTCATCTACACCGGCTTACATCAAACCATCGATCAGATCGTCAATACGGCTATTCAAGAGGATGTGGATGTGATCGGGCTGTCGATCATGTCCGGTGCCCATCTTCCCATCTGTGAAAAATTGATGAAAAAGATAAAAGAGAAAAACCTTGAAGATGTCCTGATCGTCGTCGGAGGGGTCATTCCAAAGAAAGATATTACAGCCTTACATCAACTCGGGGTTCACGGAGTCTTTCCTGGCGGTACCCCTTTTGATACTATTATCAGTTGGATCAAAGAACATGTAACCCCCAGGTCTTAACGGGGAAATCTAAGGAGTGGAATCTATGGGAGTCGCACGATATATCAAAAATGAAAAAGACGAGGTGCTCGATGTCATTCTTCAATCCGGCATCCATATCAAACCCGTCTATACCCAGAAGGATTTAGAGGAGATTGGGTTTGATCCGGAGAAAGATATTCCCCTTCCAGGAGAATATCCCTTTACCCGGGGAATCCATCCCTTAGGGTATCGAAGTCGGGAATGGACGACCCGACAGTATACGGGTTTTGGAACCCCGAAGGAAACGAATGAACGTTTTAAACTGATGATCTCTCATGGTCAGACCGGCCTGAATGTGGCCTTTGATCTTCCTACCCAGATGGGTCTCGATTCAGATGACCCACTGGCAGAGGGAGAGGTGGGCCGTGTCGGAATGGCGGTCGATACATTGCGAGATTTCGAGATTGCCTTTGAGGGAATTCCTCTCGATCGGATTGGAGTGGGACTTACGATCAATGCGGTAGCCAGTATCATGTTGGCCATGTTTCAGGCCGTCGCAGAAAAATTTGGATACCCCAAGGACCGAATCAGCGCCACGCCTCAGAATGATATCCTCAAAGAGATGATTGGCCGCGGGGCCTGGATCTTCCCTGTAAAACCTGCGGTTCGCCTTATCGGGGATACCATAGAATATTCGATGAAAGAACTTCCTCGAACCAACCCTGTCAGTGTCTGCGGCTATCATATTCGAGAATCGGGATGCACTCCAGCCCAGGAGATTGCCTACGCCTTTCAGATTGCCAATACCTATATTGAAGAGGTACTTCGTCGTGGTTATAAGATCGATGATTTTGTAAGGGGCTTCACATTTAATCTCAACGTGTTTGGGAATCTATGGGAACAGGTGGCTAAGTTTCGGGCAGCCAGAAAACTCTGGGCCATCAATTTAAAGGAGCGCTACGGGGCTAAAGACAAACGTTCTCTCTTCCTTCGTGGAATCTTTGGAGGGGGAGGCTATGGGATGACGAAGGCTCAGCCCGAAAATAATATTATCCGCGGGGCCTACTATGCCCTGGCCGCCGCCTTAGGAGGGGCTCAAACGACTGCCCTATGTTCCTTTGATGAGGCCTATACCATTCCCACTCCTCGAGCCGCTCTCCTTTCTCTGAGGACCTTCCAGATCCTGATGGAGGAGATTGGTTTAAGAGACACGGTCGACCCCCTGGCCGGTTCCTATTTCATTGAAACCCTGACAAAACAGATGGAGCAGAAAATCCTTGAGGAGATGAAAAAAGTAGATGAAATAGGAGGGATGATCAAGGCAGTAGAAACCGGCTATATTCAGAGGGAGGTGGCAAGACAGGCCTATGAGTTTGAAAAAGGAATTCAACGGGGAGAACTCATCAAGGTGGGAGTGAATAAATATACCGAAGGGGAAGAGATGGAGGTGGAGCTCCACGAATATCGTTGGGAGTCTTCGGAGGAGCAGATCCAGCGCCTTAAAGAGGTGAGGAGGGAGAGAGACAATCGAAAGGTCCTTCAACTATTAAAAGATCTGGAGAAAGCCGCACGGGAAGAGAAAAATGTGATGCCTTATCTTCTCGAATGTTGTAAAGCCTATGCGACCGTAGGGGAGATGACCAAGGTCTTTAAAGAGGTCTATGGAGAGTTCAAAGAGCCCTCTATCTTTTAGGATTGGAAAAATAACACGGGGAAAGGAATAGGGAAACACCCATTATTCCACCATTTTATCATTTCATTATTCCAAGGAGGACGTTATGGCATTGACCATGTTTGGAAGGACGATTAGGAAAGTTGGGGTGATTGGCTCAGGGAATATCGGACCTGATATCGCCCTCCATTTCAGCCAGAACCTTTATTCAACCGATGTCCCGGTCGTGATTGTCGATATCCTTCAGACAGCCCTGGAGACAGGCTCCAAGAAAGTGGAATCGAAAATAGCAAAGGCTTTGGAAAAAAAGGTCTTCAAAAAAGAAGAGGCAGAGCGGATTTTCAACAATATGATCTTCACCACAGATTATGGAAAACTCTCCGATGCGGATCTCGTCATCGAGGCCGCCTTTGAACGGCTGGAGGTGAAGCACAGGATCTTTGAGGAGTGCCAAAAGATCTGTCCCGAAGGAGCCATTCTTGCCTCCAATTCTTCTCATATGGTTCCTGAAGAGATCTTTGAGAAGATAAAAGACAAAAGCCGATGTCTGGTCATTCACTATTTCTTTCCTGCTGAACGAAACATGCTCATCGAACTGGTTCCGATGAAAGAAACCGATCCCTCTCTCCTAGATTATCTGGTGAAATTCTATGAGTCTATTGGAAAGGCTCCCATCAAAGTGAAAAGTCGTTATGGATATGCGGTGAATCCCATTTTCGAAGGAGTATTTTTAGCCGCAGCCCTCACGGTAGAACAAGGAATGGCCACGGTGAAACAGGCAGACGTGATTGTCCAAAAAGCCCTTGGAATGGGAGTGGGTCCTTTCACAGCCCATAATCTTTCAGGTGGAAATCCTCTGACTCAACATGGTCTCAATGAAATGAATACGAAAATTATGCCCTGGTATCGTTCCCCAAAAATTCTGGATGATCAGGTGAAATCCGGCAAACCATGGGAGACCCCGGGAAAGGGAGAGACGGTTGAATATAGGGATGAGGCCTACGAAGGGATCTCAAAAAGGGTGATGGGGGCCTATTTTGGGATGGCCTGTGAAATCCTGGAAAGTGGGATTACGAATATCGGTGACTTTGAAATGGCGATCGATGTGGGACTGGTAATGAATCCACCCTTCCAGATGATGAACCGAATCGGCATAGGAAAGGCCTTGGAACTGGTCCAATCTTATGCTCAGGAGAATCCAGGATTCAAAGTCGCTGAGATTCTCAAAAAACAGGCAGCATCCAATCAACCCTGGAAGATTCCTGTAGTCTTTAGAGAGGACAGAGAAGGGGTAGCCATTGTCAAGATTCGAAGACCGAAGGTCCTCAATGCCCTCAATCAGGATGTCTTCGAACAATTAAGAGAGATGTTTATAGAGATCCAAAAAGATCCAAAGATCATTGGAGCCGTCTTGACCGGTTTTGGGACAAGGGCCTTTGTCTCAGGAGCAGACATTGGGATGCTCGCCGCCCAGAAAACTCCTGAAGAGGCAGAGGCGATGTGTTTGAAGACGATGTCCGTACTTAACCTCATTGAAAACCTCGGAAAACCGGTGGTCTGTGCTATGAATGGGCTGGCCTTCGGTGGCGGAAATGAAATGGCCATGGCCTGTAGTGCACGAATTGCTAAAAAAGGACAAAAGGTCTTTATTGCCCAACCTGAACCACGCTTGGGGATCATTCCCGGAAATGGTGGAACCCAAAGGCTCCCCCGACTGGTAGGATTGGAGAAGGCATGGCCTATTTTGAGAACGGCAAATCCTATTTCATCTGCCCAAGCCAAGGAAATCGGATTGATTCATGAAGAAGTGGAGGGAGACCTCATTGAAGTGGCTATCGATTGGGTCAAAAAGATTCACTCAGGAGAACTTCATATTCCTCCCATTCCTAAAGGGCCCATCCCCATTCCCCCTGCCCTTCCTGAAGTGGATATTGGACATTTGAGCCGAAAGATCGATTCCATCCTCCAGAAGGCCATCCTTGAAGGGGCAAAGATGACCTTGGAGGAGGGCCTTAAACTCGAAGCCAAACTCTTCGGAGAATGCTTCCTCACCGAAGATGTGAGGATTGGATTGGAAAACTTTATGAAGAATGGTCCTAAGGTAAACGCCCAGTTTGTCCATAGATAAAAGAATGTTAGTGGCCTATGGTGGGATAGTGGCACACAATCACTTCATTCCATGATCAATATTGGAGATTGGATAAAAAAATGGAGTATGCTTCAGCCTCATAAAGAGGCTTTATTTTTTGAGGATCGTCCGATTACCTATCAGCAGCTGAGTCAACGAATCCACCAATTCTGCCACCTCCTTTCTCATTTAGAAGTCAAAAAAGGGGATCGAGTAGCAGTCCTTCTCCATAATGGTTCTCAATACCTTGAAATTTTTTTTGGTCTTTCGATGATGGGAGCCATTCTGGTTCCTTTGAATTGGCGTCTGGCTCCACCCGAAATCCAGTTCATCCTCAAAGACAGTGGATCTCGCCTCCTCATCTTTGAACCTGAATTCGAGTCGGTAGTGGCTTCTCTCCGTTCTAATCTATCCTTACCTAATGGAGATTATCTTGTTGTCGGAGACCCATGCCCTGACTGGGCAATCTCATACGAAAAGACTATCTCGAGTCAGCCTTCCTCTGATCCCTCCTCGAATCCTTCGATAGGAGGGGAAGATCCTCATCTCATTATGTATACCTCTGGAACGACGGGGATTCCCAAAGGGGCTGTCCTCTCTCACCGAAAGACTTTCTTCAATGTCCTCAATGCAGACATGGTCTATAACCTCACTTCCAAAGACATCATGATTGTCTCAAGACCTATGTTCCATTCTGGTGGACTCTTGGTTCAATCCGCCCCGGTTCTCTATAAAGGGGGGACCCTCATTTTGAAGAAGAGATTTCGGCCAAAAGAGATCCTTGAGGCAATTCAAAGGTATAAAGTTACCATCGTTGAGCTTCCAGCCACAGTCTATCAGTTCATTCTTCAGGAGTGTGATCTTTCAGAGTATGATCTCCGTTCGGTTCGCTGTTATTTCACCGGAGGAGAAAGGATTCCCATCGCCTTGCTCGAGGAATATTTGAAAAGGGGCATCGTCATCTCTCAGATCTTCGGGCAAACCGAAGCCTCGACCATTACTTTCCTTCCTACGGAGAAAGCCATTGAAAAGATGGGCTCTGTGGGACTTCCTGTCTTCCATGGGGAAGTAAAGATTGTAAATAAGGAAGGAAAAGAGGTCGGCCCAGGGGAGGTCGGAGAAATCATCATTAAAGGCCCTACCCTCATGAGTGGATACTGGAACCGTCCTGATCTGACCTCTGAATCGATCAAGAACGGATGGCTCTATACAGGGGATTTGGCAAAAAAGGATGAAGAGGGCTATTTCTATATTGTCGACCGAGAAAAGGATATGTATATCAGCGGGGGCGAAAATGTTTATCCTGCTGAGATTGAGAAGGTTTTCTTTACCCATCCAAAAATCTTTGATGTGGCCATCATTGGAGTTCCAGACGAGAAATGGGGAGAAGTGGGGAAGGCTTACATTGTTCTGAAACCTGGAGAATCGATGACAGAAGAAGAGGCCTTTCAATTCCTTCGAGGGAAGGTGGGGAAATACAAGATTCCTAAGTACATCGAATTCGTGGAGAACCTTCCTAAAACCGCCAGTGGAAAGATTCAAAAATATATATTAAAAGAATGGCATCGAAGGGCCGTAGCGTCGCTCTCGGGACCTAACCCTAAGGAGAAAAAAGATGGTGGATAAATTCTATCGGCTGGGATGTGATATCGGTGGGACATTTACGGACTTTGTCCTTCTGAATGATCAAACAGGGGAAGTAAAAATCTATAAATGTCTAACGACTCCAAAGGATCCCTCCGATGCGGTGGAGTTTGGAATCCGGGAGATGGAAAAGGTCACTCCTGGATTTGTAAAAAATATGGATGAGGTCATCCATGGAACCACCCTGGTCATCAATTCCATTATTGAAAGGAAGGGAGCGAGGACAGGCCTCATCACCACTAAAGGCTTCCGAGACGTCCTGGAGATCGGAAGAGGCCTTCGATATGCTCCTTATGACATCTTTGCCGAATTCCCTAAGCCCTTGATCCCGAGACATCTCCGATTCGAAGTGGATGAAAGGGTAAGAAGCGATGGAACCATTTTAAAACCCCTCGATCCTGAAGAAGCCCGCCAGGTCATCCGTAGACTCCTTCAATTGAATGTGGAATCCATCGCAGTCTGCCTGATCAACTCTTTCGAAAATCCCACCCATGAACTCATGCTAAAAAAAATGATTGAAGAAGAGGCACCGGAGGTCTCTGTCTCCATCTCCTACCATGTCCTTCCCCAGATTAAGGAATATGAACGAACGAGCACCACCGTGACGAATGCCTATGTCAAACCCCTAACCGGAAGGTATCTTTCACGACTTGCCCAGAGGCTTCAATCGATTGGCTTTGATGGAAAACTCTTCATTATGCTCTCCAGTGGAGGAGTCACTTCTGTTGAAACCGCCGCCGAATTTCCTGTAAGAATCATTGAATCGGGTCCCACGGCTGCGGTCATCGCCGGCCAGTATTACGGAAAACTTTTCAATATCTCCGAAATGTTCTGTTTCGATATGGGAGGAACGACGGCCAAGTCCTGTCTCATCCAGAAAGGGGTGGCAGGGGTGGTTCCAACCTTTGAGGTAGGTCGGGTTCAGAGGTTCATGAAAGGAAGTGGTCTCACCATCCAAGTCCCTGTGGTCGATTTGATGGAGATTGGAGCAGGAGGAGGAAGCATTGCCAAGATCAGTCGGATGGGAACCCTTCAGGTCGGTCCAGAAAGTTCTGGAGCCGATCCTGGACCCATCTGCTATGGAAGGGGAGGAACAGAACCCTGTGTTACGGATGCAGATCTCCTTCTTGGATACCTCGACGAAAATTACTTTTTGGGCGGAGAGATGAAACTGGACAAAGAAGCGGCACGAAAAGGGGTGGAGGAAAGGGTGGCCAAACCCTTAAACGTTCCCTTCATTCAAGCGGTCTGGGGAATTCATGATCTCATCAATGAGACCATGGCCGCAGCGGCAAAGACCCACATTGCTGAAAAAGGAGGAAACCCCAAAGTGGTGACCATCGTAGCCTTTGGAGGTGCTGGACCGGTTCATGCCTATGGGCTGGCTAAAAAATTGGGGGCCCCTCGGATTTTGGTCCCTCCCAATGCGGGAGTGGGATCAGCCTTGGGTTTCTTCACAGCTCCTCGTGCCTTCGATCTCTTAAGGAGTCATAAAGTCTCTCTCAGTGAAGCGGACTTCAGTGAGATCGAGAAGATCTTCAAACAACTGGAGGCCGAAGCCTTCGCCATCTTGAAAAAAGGGGGACAGGAGAAAGAGATCCAGTTTGAGCGATCTCTGGATATGCGGTTCGTTGGACAGGGATCAGAAACCCATGTCCCTCTCACCGAAAGGGATTTTACCAATCTAAGTAAAATCGAGATTCGACAGCTCTTTGACGAAGTCTATCAAAAACTTTATGGTCGTACCTATCCCGACTCCGAAGTCGAATTTATCAATTTCAAAGTAAGGGCCAGCCTTCCTGAACGACTCATCCAGTTCCCTAAATTGGAAGGGAGAGGGAAATCCCTAACCCAGGCCATCAAGGGAAAGAGAATGGCCTACTCACCGATAGCAAAGGATTTTATTCCTTATACCGTCTATAATCGATATCTCCTCCCTCCAAAGACGACCTTCCCAGGTCCTGCCATCATTGAGGAGAGAGAATCGACCCTTGTGGTGGGAGAAGATGCCACGGTCACCGTGGATGACTATGGATTTCTCTGGGTCGATCTAAAGAGGGATGAAGGGATATCTCTGTAATTTGTCATAAGGAGAGAAAAGATGGGAAAAAGAGAGTTTGATCCAGTGACCCTTGAGATTTTATGGCGGAGGTTGATATCTATAGTGGACGAATCGGACAGTGCGGTAGCACGAACTGCTTTTTCCAGTCTTCTCAGAGATGCCCATGATTATACCTGTATGTTCACTGACCATAGAGGCCGGGAGCTGGCTCAGGGAACCTTTGCCACTCCTGGTCAGTCTGGGGCGATGGCCTTAGGGATTAAAAACCTTGTGACCAAACTTCCTCCCGAAACCTACAAGCCAGGGGATATCTTCATTACCAATGATCCCTGGGCCCTTGCAGGACACCTGAACGATGTCTGTGTTCTGAGTCCCATTTTTTATAAGAATAAACTGGTCGCCTTCACAGCCTGTGTCTTTCACCATTCCGATATTGGTGGCCGGGTCTCCTCGGACAACCATGATGTCTTCGAGGAGGGCCTTTTCATTCCTTTGGTCAAACTTTATGATGGAGGCGTTCTCAATCACTCCCTTTTAGAGATGATCCGGTGGAATGTTCGAACCCCGGATGAAGTCATAGGGGACATTCGTTCTCAGATCGCTGCCAATTATGTATGCTCCGAGAAGATCTGTCAGATGCTTAAAGAATATGAGATGGATGACCTCGATGATCTGGCAGAACAGATTATCAATCGAACGGAGAGAAGCATTCGAGAGGAGATCGAAAAGATCCCTGATGGAATCTATCGGGCTGAAGGACGAATAGAGCAGATGAGAGGCCAGGAGGAGGTCGTCATTAAGGCGGCTGTAGAGATTAAGGAAAGTGATGTGATTGTCGACCTTTCAGGGTCCTCCCCTCAGGTCAATTGGGGAGGAAACGTGGTCTATAATTTTACCTATGCTTATGTGTTTATGGCGATCAAGAGCATGTTCGGCCCTGATATTCCGAACAATGAAGGGTGTGCCAGACCCATTCAACTCATCGCCCCTGAGGGAAGTGTGGTGAACTGTAGATTCCCTGCCGCAGTGGCTGCCCGTCTGGTCATCGGCCATTACATTACTGAGATTATCTATCGAGCCCTTGCCCAAGTGGTTCCGAATAAGGTAATCGCTGCCAGTGGGGGAACCCCTGCCCAGATGAACGTCTTCTATGGAAGAAGACGGGATGGTAGACCCTGGCATTCCGTTATCATTCGGGGAGGTGGAATGGGAGCAAGTGCCATCAGTGACGGCAACTATGTTTACATCTTCCCTGCCAATGGGGCAAACACCCCGATCGAGATCTTCGAAAGCGATACCCCACTTTTAGTGGAAAGAAGAGAACTGATTCCCGATTCTGGAGGTCCAGGAAAGATGAAAGGAGGCCTTGGCCAGAGAGAGGTCTTTAAGGTACCAGACGATGAATATGCTCCCCTTCCTCCGGTCAATTTAGGAATTCAGGCTGGAAGACATCTCCTCCCCCCTGAAGGACTTTTTGGAGGAAAACCTGGAGCCAAAGCCCAATTACTTGTCAATGGAGTTCCAGGAAATCCTTTTGGATTAACCCAGCTTAAACCCGGCGATGTCGTGACTATCGATGCGGCAGGTGGAGGAGGTTACGGGGACCCCTTGGAACGCGATCCGGAGATGGTGGAACAGGATGTCCTCGAAGGTTACGTGACCATCGAAAGAGCCCGGGAAGACTACGGGGTCGTGATCGACCCGGAGACCTTAAAAGTCAACTGGGAAGCCACGGCGAATCTCAGAAAGTCTTTAAAAGGCTCCTCTCTCTCATAACTCATCTTTTATCCTGCCCAATCGAAAAAAGGCTTTAGACTTTTTTAAGGAGGGCTCTATTTTTTGGCCACAGAAGGGAGGAAAAGGGCTATCTCTGGAAAAACCATAACGATTGCCATGGCGATCATATCCATGATGAGAAAAGGGAGGCTTGCCCTATAGATCTCGGCCATACTGTATTGAGGAGCGACTGCTTTCATTGTATAAAGAACCAGTCCAAAGGGAGGAGAGATGGTAGCCATCTCCATATTGATCAGAAGGACGGAGCAGAAAGGTAAAGGGTTAACTCCCAACTGCCGGATAATCGGCATATAGATAGGAAGGGCCACCATCAGGATTGAGAGAGGCTCCATAAAGGTCCCCATGAGGATTAGAATGAACTGCATCAGAACAAGAATCAAAAAGGGAGGAATAGGAAGCCCGATGGCCAGTTTCACCAGGTTTTGACTCGCCCCCGTATAGGCAAGAAGCTGGGAAAAGGCGGTGGCCCCGCTGAGAATGACAAACATCATGACCGTGATTCGAACACTATTTAGAATGGCCTTGCGAAGAATCTCTCCTCTGAATCCCTTGTAAAGAAAGGCCAGAACAAAGCAGACCAATGCTCCCACTGCAGCCGACTCCGTTGGCGTGGCGATTCCAAAGATGATCAATCCGATGACGGAAAAGATGACCAACCCCAGAGGGAGAAGATATTTCGCACTCAACACCAACTTCTCGGAGAGAGAGATCTTCTCCACTTCGTAATGGGGAGCAAGGTCGGGCTGAAGAAGGCAACGAAAGATGATATAGAGGGCAAACAAAGCGGCCATTAAAAGGCCTGGGAAGATAATGGAGAGAAGGAAATCTCCAACTGAAATCTGAGCTAAACAGGCTAAAAGGACTCCCAGGGCACTCGGAGGAATCATGGCCGCCAAAGTCCCGCATCCCATAATGGGACCCAGGGTGATCTGGGATCGATATCCTTTTTTCTCCATTTCGGGTAAGAGAGTCTGACTGAGCATGGCACAACCTGCCATGGACGAGCCGGAGAGGGTCGCAAATAAAACTCCTCCTGCCACCGCCATCAGACTCAATCTTCCGGGGACTCTTCCCATCCATTTTTCAAGGGTCTCCATCATATTCTGGGCTATTCCGAAGAGGAACATTACCTCCCCCATCAATAAAAAGAGAGGAACAGGGAGCAGAGAGAAGGAACTGATCGAACGGAAGATGCTCAGGATGAGCTGGGTCAATCCTGCTTCACCCCAGAAAAGGTAACTGAAAAGAATATTGACGAAGAGAAAAGAAAAGGCAACAGGAACGCCCAGAAAAAAAAGAAGGATCAAGGAGGAAAGGATAAGAATGAATAAGGTCGTCCACTCCATGAAAGGAGAATCTCTTCCTTAACCTAACTTTTCTCTCGATCTCCAGCTTTTAATGAGAACCTCAAAAAAGAGAGGAAGACTTCCGATTGGAATCACTATAATGATCAGCCAGATAGGGGTTTCCATAATCGTTGGATTGAAGACTCTTCGTTTAAAATGATCATAGGTGGCGTAAAATCCGTAATAGATCAAGACACTCGCTACAAGCCCCGTGACCGCGTAATGGATGAACTGAAGAACCTTCTTCTTTTTCCCTCTCACTTTATTGACCAAGACATCGATGACCACGTGTCCATCTTCCTGAAATACCCATGCCATTCCAAGAAAGGTAATGTCGAGAAGTATGATCTCCGTGATCTCAGTCCCCCATAGGAGAGGGGCGTTGAAAAAATACCTCAGCACCAGATCGAGGCAGACAATCCCCATCAATCCACTCATCATTAGCGAGGCGAGGAGGATGAGGATGGAATTATACCTCCGAACGATCCGTTCTAAGATTCCGAATACTCGATCCCCCATCTGAGTTTAAAAATAGAAAGCAAAGGGAATCAATATCCCATTAGCTTCTTTAGAATCTTTACCTCTTCTGGCACCTTTTTCTCCAAGTCCTCTAAGAAGGCATCGTTTGCAGTATCGATATACTTTTTGGTATCCTCGGCTGAAAATTTGATTCGCTTGACCCCGAGCTTTTCCATCTCCTTCTTCTCTTTCTCAATCTCTTTCTCAAAATAGGCCTTCATTTCGGGTTCAAATTTAATCGTGATCTCGATCAGCTTTTCCTGGGCGGCCTTAGGAAGCTTCTGCCAAGTATCCAAATTCATCAACATGAAGGTATTTTGTCGGGAGTAGAAAGGAATATCGATCACGAATTTGCAGTATTCCAGCCATCCCCATTCCCGGGGCCCGATGGTAGGCCAGCCAAATCCATCGACCAACCCTCGTTGGAGCGCTGTATAGGTTTCTCCAAACTGAACCGTGACCGGCACCATTCCTAACTTCAGCATCATCTTATCGTATTTCGCTGCGGTTCGCATTTTTAAGCCCTTCAAATCCCCTAACCCTTTTACCTCTTTTTTTACATAGAGGTAGAATGGGTCGTAAAGCCAGGTTCCGATCAACATCATATTGATCTTTTTGTGCCGCTCGACAAAATAGTCCCAAAGTCCACCCTTCTCCCTCTCCTTCTTAAAATCATATTTTGAAAGGGAGATGGCGTCTCCCTCCGGAAGGATTCCAATATAATAGGCGGCTGGGAGAAAACCAACCTGAAAAATTCCCTTTCTGACCGCTTCGGGTTGTTCAAAAGGAGGCATGACCTCAGGTCCTCCAACCCAGTTAATCTTTAAGACCTCCTTGAGATCGGTATTCACTCGGTCGACCCAGACCGGAATCTGGGCACAGAGCCGATGGTCTTTAGGAAGAAAGGAGACGGCTTTCAGTTCCAACGGCTGGGCCATGGAATGAGAGAGAGCCACGATAATGAAGCAAAGGATTCCAAAAACTGAAACGATTATCTTTCCCATCATTGTTCCTCCTTTCGACTTGCTTTTTATTAAAGATCCCGTATAATGTATCCAATGAATCTGGTTCATCCTATCTCAATCGGGATGGAATTGTCAAGGTTTTTATTTGAGTTTTTCGAAGGGGAGAAAAAGGATGGAGAATAAAATCTTAAAGCACCTAAGTTTTAATGCCGAGAAAGGAGGGCTTTATTTCAATGAGGTCCGTTATCTTCTCATCCGACCAGAGGTTTTAGTGACCTTTCAGAAAGAAATCGAGCAGGAACTGGGAGAGAAGGCTCAAATTATTCTTTTTAGAAGTGGTTTTCAAGGAGGAATGCTCTCTTCAAAAAAATTTCAAGCCCTCTACCATTTCTCTGATACGGAAACGGTCCACTTTATGTTAGAAATGGGGAGTCAAATCGGCTGGGGACATTTTGAATTAGAAAGATTCGACCCGGTGAAGAGGATTCTCTCTTTCAAAGTCTACTCTTCTCCCTTTGCAGAAGCCTATGGAAGCTCTAAGGCCCCTATCTGTCACTTTATCCGAGGGGTAATGGCTGGATTGGCCTTTTTCGTTTTTCAAAAAGAGGTGGAGGCAATAGAGATAGAGTGCTATGCAAAAGGAGACCCTTTTTGTAAATTTGAAATAATGTGGTAATCCCTCACTCAGAAGTGGGGAATAAGCCCGAGAGGGGTATTGGAGAAACCCATGGTGCGGCTACCTTAAATGGTCCATAGATATCTTAACTTTCCTTTGTTTTAATCAGAAACCCATCTCTACGATGGATCGATTCGTATTCCTTATCCATATAAATTGATCCGCATTCTATGGGTTTCGGAAATACTCCTGTCGGGCTTAAATTTATTTCCACCCCTCAGTGAGGGGTTACATAATGTGATAATTTTCACTTGACTATCTTTTCTTTTTTATATAGGATTAAGTAGATTTTTGGGAGGGAGCGTATGGGAAAAACGTTTATGCCAAAGTTTAAAACTGAGAGAGAATTAAAAAAAATCCAATTAGAAGGTCTTCAATGGACCGTTCAACATGTCTACAAAAACTCCGAGTTTTATCGAAAACGTTTCGATGAAGCAGGAGTGAAACCCTCACATATTAAATCCCTTAAAGATCTACCCAAACTTCCTTTTACCACAGCAAAAGATTTACAGGAGGGTTATCCCTTTCCTCTGAGGTCTGTTCCTTTTGAAAAGATTGTCCGGATTCATGCCTCTTCGGGAACAACTGGAAAGAGAAAAGTCCTCTGTTATACCCAAAAAGATATTAACGATTGGGCCAATATGTTTGCTCGCTGCTATGAGATAGCTGGGTTAACCACTAAGGATCGGGTTCAGATTGCGGTGGGTTATGGGGTCTGGACGGCTGGGGTCGGTTTTCAATTGGGGTGTGAAAGATTTGGAGCCATGGCCATTCCTATTGGTCCTGGGAACATCGATATGCAGTGCCAATTCTTGGAAGACTTTCAATCGACGGTGCTCTGCGCCACAGCCTCCATGGCTCTCCTGTTGGGCGAGGAGGTTCAAAAGAGAGGGATTCGGGACCGGATTGCGTTGAAAAAGGTCATTATGGGCTCCGAACGTTCCAGTGACGCAATGAGGGCCAGGATGAAAGAACTCCTGGGAGTAGAGCATGTCTTTGACATCCCCGGTTTAACCGAGCTCTATGGACCTGGAACAGGTTTGGATTGTATCTACCATGAAGGTATCCATTATTGGGCTGATTATTATATTCTCGAACTTCTCCATCCCGAAACGCTCCAGCCCGTCCCTCCAGGAGAGGTGGGGGAGATGGTCATCACGACCCTCCGAAAAGAGGCGGCTCCACTCATTCGATATCGAACTCGTGACCTGACGAAACTCATCCCCAAAAGATGCTCCTGCGGTTCTATTCTCCCTATGCATGACCGTCTTTTAGGTCGTTCCGATGATATGTTTATCTTCAGGGCAGTCAATATCTATCCCGGCCAGATCGATCACATCCTTTCTAATGTAGAAGGTGTTGGAAGTGAGTATCAGATCCATCTCGAACGAAAAGAAGACGGCAAAGACTATATGACGATTAAGGTGGAAAGGGCGGAAGGAGGAGATCCTGCTCGAGATTCTGTGCTGGCCGAAAAGATTGAAGAGGAGATTAAAAAACAGATTCTGGTCAGCGGGAAGGTTGAGATTGTGGATTATGGAACCCTTCCCAGATCAGAGCGAAAAAGCAAACGGGTCTTCGACCATCGAGAATTTTAGACGCTATGGAAGGGGGTGATGAAGTTTAAATCTTGACAATTTTCTCTAAATTAGATACGGTAACCCAACCATAAATATTCTTTAAGAAAGGAGGAACGAAAAGATGAAAAAGAAAGGAATTGCAATCACGATGATCGGCTTCCTAATTGGTTTCATGGTAGGGATGGTCTTCATGACCTCACCCGCCAGAGCCCAGATCAAGTTGACCTATGCCAATTTCCCTCCTGCCCCTACCTTCCCCTGTGTCCAGATGGAACGTTGGAAGACAGAGGTTGAAAAGAGGACTGCTGGAAAAGTGAAGGTAGAGACTTATCCTGGAGGCACACTCCTTCATGCAAAGAATATGTTTGATGGGGTTGCGGCAGGAACAGCAGACATTGGATGTACCTGCCCATCCTATTTCCCTGGGATGTTTCCTGTGGTCGAAGCGATTGATTTGCCTTTGGGTTGGCCAAATGCAAAGGTAGCCAGCCTCGCCCTTCTTGACATTGTGAATAAATATAAACCGAAAGAACTCGAAAGATTTAAAGTGATCACGATGTTCACCTGCCCTCCTGCAAATATCATGTCTATGAAACCCATTCTCAGTTTGGAAGACTTAAAGGGGTATGAATTGAGGGCCGCCGGAACCGGTGCAAAGATCCTCGAACTCCTCGGCTCCGCAGCAATAGGTATGCCAATGACAGATGTCCCAGAGGCATTACAAAAAGGTGTGGTCAAAGGTCTGGTATCTTCCCTCGAGGTGATGAAGGACTTCAAATTTGCAGAATGGACTCGCCATGTGACCTCCAATGTAAACCTCTTTGTGGTTTCTTTTGCAGTCGTGATGAATAAGGCAAAGTGGGAGGCTCTACCAGCCGATGTAAAAAAGGTGATTGATGATCTCAGTCGGGATCAGGCCATTTGGACTGGACGATACGTGGATAACCATGTCAAAGAAGCCATGGAGTGGTCTAAAAAGACTTACAATGTCCAGGTCTACGAACTTTCACCCAAGGAGATTGCAAGGTGGTATTCTGTTCTCAAACCTATGACTGATAAATATGTCAAGGATGTGGAAGCTAAAGGTTTGCCGGCTAAAGCCATTCTCGAAGATGTAACGAAACTCAAAGAAAAATATTCCAAAGAATATCCAGATTAATAAAAATCTGATTTAAAAAGAAGGGGGAATATCAGTTCCCCCTTCTTTTTAAACTTCTTGTTACGACTAAAAAAGATGGTTTCTTTTCTCGAAAGGGTGAGTCAGGCCTTAAGTAAATGGTTCCTCTGGATTGGAGGGATTGCCCTTCTCACCTTAACTGGAATTGCGTGTGCGAATATGGTGATGAGACCCCTTGGAGTACCTCTCACAGGGGCTTATGAATTAGTGGGATTTTTTGGAGCCCTTGCTGTAGCGCTCCCTTTAGGCTACACTCAAATTGCACGCAGCCATATCTCCGTAGACATTTTAGCCACCCGATACCCAAAAAAGACGACACGAATCATGAACGGAATCAGTTCTCTCCTTTGTGTCGTCTTTTTTATTTTAGTAAGTTGGCAAACGGCTAAATATGCCACCCTCATTTGGAAAAGAGGAGAAACCTCGGAAACCTTAAGAATCATCTATCATCCCTTTGTCTACGTGGTCTCGATTTGTTGTCTTCTCTTATCTTTGGTTTTACTGATTGATTTCATAAAATCTCTTGGATTCGGTAAAAAGGAAGGATAGATGGTTGGACTGATTGGAATTGCCACTCTCCTTTTAATCATGATTGTTCTTCAAATGCCTGTTGGATTCTCGATGGCATTAGTCGGATTCTGTGGGCTATGGTATATCACAGGATTAAATTCAGCGCTCACCATGATCGGAACAGATACATGGGCAAACTTTTCATCTTATAGTTTAACGGTCATTCCCCTTTTTATTTTTATGGGAACGATCTGTTTTCATTCAGGGGTGAATAAGAATCTCTATGAAACGGCTTATAAATGGTTTGGTCGCACCCGGGGTGGTATTGCAATGGCCACCATCATGGCCTGTGCTGGATTTGCAGCCATCTGTGGTTCCAATAATGCGACCGCAGCCACCATGACTACCGTAGCCCTCCCGGAAATGAAAAAATATAACTATAATAAAGCCCTTTCAGCGGGTTCCATTGCCTGTGGCTCAACCCTGGGAGTCGTCATTCCCCCGAGCGTGGTGCTTATCGTCTATGGAATTCAAACTGGGCAGTCTATCGGGAAACTCTTCTGGGGCTCCACCCTGCCCGGAATCCTCATGACCCTGCTCTTTATTCTCACGATCTATATTCTTTGCAGACGATATCCAGAATGGGGTCCTGGTGGCCCACAGGTCCGATGGATCGATAAAATTAAAGCCATCCCTGGAATGGCGGAGATGATTATTCTATTTGGTCTGGTGATGGGAGGACTCTATACCGGAGCCTACACTCCCACAGAAGCAGGGGCTGCTGGAACTTTTTTCGCCCTTCTTATCGCTGTCGTCTTCCGGAGGAGACTCTCTTGGAAAGGATTTGTCTCTGCTGTAATCGATGCTTTGAAAGTGACCTGTATGGTGATTGTGATTGTCTGGGGGGCAGTCATTTTCGGTCGTTTTCTTACCATCAGCAGGCTTCCCTTTCAGGCCGTCGAGCTTGTCTCGGGTCTGCAGTTGGATCCCTATATGGTGATGATCGCCATTTTAGTGATTTATGCCATTGCAGGAATGGTAATGGATGCCCTGGGATTCCTCTTGATTTCCATTCCTATTTTTTTCCCGATCGCAATGAAATTAGGATATGACCCTATCTGGTTTGGATGTATTCTTACCGTGGTCACGACAATGGGAGCCATCACTCCTCCTGTGGGAATCTGTGCCTATGTGGTCTCCGGGATGGCAGAAGATATCTCTCTCTCGACCGTCTTCAAAGGGGTCCTCTGGTTTATTCCTGCTTACTGTGTCACGATGGCGATCATGATTCTATTCCCTGAGATTGCCTTATTTTTACCTCGTTTGGTGAGGTGAATGGGAATCATTTCTACAGCTTGGAGGCTTTATGAAAAAATTTGATTATCTGAGGCCCAAAAGCCTTGAAGAAGCCCTCACCCTTTTGAATCAATATCGAGAACGAGCAAAGCTCATCGCTGGTGGAACGGATGTCATTGTCATGATCAAACAGAAGGAGATCGCCCCTGAAGTTCTCATCTCGCTTCAGGAAATCCAAGACCTAAAGCAAATTAAGTATAATGGAGACTTGAGAATAGGGTCATTGGTGACCCATCGAATGATCGAAAAATCAGAGCTCATCCGTAAGGAATTCACCGCTCTTTCGGATGCCGTAGATGTTCTGGGTTCGATTCAGATTCGAAATGTAGGAACGATTGGTGGAAATATCTGCACGGCCGCCCCCTCTGCCGATACCGTGCCTCCCCTTCTGGTCCTGGGGGCTCAGGTTCAATTAAAGAGTTTAAAGGGGGAAAGGGTCCTTCCTCTCGATCAGCTTTTCTTAGGGCCCGGAGAAACCGCCATAGAACAAGGAGAAATTCTTACAGAGATCTTCATTCCCAAACCCCTTCCTAACACAGGCTCTGCCTACTGGAAGCATCAACGTCGGAAAGCCTTGGATCTTCCCATCCTTGGGGTAGCTGTGATGCTCTCCTTGGATCGCTCCAACGTTACCTGTTCGGACCTGATCTGCGCCTCCTCACCCATCTCCACTGTCCTCCATGCCCTCGAAGGAGAAGAGGTCGTATGCAAAGAGGTTCGAATTGCCCTGGGAGTCGCCGCTCCCACTCCAATAAGGGCGGTCCAGGCCGAAAACCTTTTAAGAGGAAAGAGGCTAAGTGATGAACTCTTGTGGGAAGTGGCCGAGATGGCAGCTAAAGAGGCACAGCCGAGAGATACGATCCGAGGAGAGGCCTGGTATCGAAGGGAGATGATTCGAGTTTTTGTCAAAAGAATGGCCATGAGATGTATCGAAAGGGTGTTAAGACCTGAAGAAACCATCTTTCCAGAAAGGTTATGGTAACTCCAAATAAATTCTATCCCCATAGCGATTTTTAACCGGAGGAGAATGAAGCGATGAAACAGACCATCACCTTTAATCTGAATGGAGAACCTGTGGAGGTGGAAATTGAGCCTCACCTCACTCTTCTCCAATTATTGAGGGACAAACTGGAGATGACCGGAACGAAAGAAGGATGTGGAATGGGAGAGTGTGGGGCATGCACCGTGCTCTTGGATGGGAAGGCAATCAATTCCTGTATCTTCCCTGCCCTTGAGGTGGAGGGAAGAAACGTGACAACGATTGAAGGAATCATGGACAGCCAGGGGAATCTTCATCCCATTCAAAAGAGCTTTATCGAACATGGTGCCATCCAGTGCGGATTCTGCACCCCGGGGATGATCCTCTCTGCCAAGGCTCTCCTGGATGAGACTCCCAATCCATCGGAGGAGGAGATTCGAAATGGAATCGCTGGGAATCTCTGTCGATGTACAGGGTATCTTCAGATCATCCAAGCCATCAAAGCCGTCAGCAAACAAACATAGAGTTTATTGAGTTGATCGGGTTTATTGAGTTTATTGAGTTTGTTGGGTTTGTTGAGTTTGTTGGGTTCTTAACTCAATAGAATCAAGTAACTCGATAAACAGAGCTAACACAGTGGGGGAGGTAGCAATGCAAGAGTTCATCAATGTTGGGAAGCGGATTCCAAAGGCCGATGCAGCCGAGAAAGCCACCGGGAAAGCGATCTACATTCAAGACCTCAAACTTCCAGGGATGCTTTACGGAAAGATTCTTTATAGCCCTCATCCCCATGCCCGAATCCTCAGGATTGATACTTCGAAAGCCGAGAGGCTTCCTGGTGTCAAAGCCGTCCTCACAGGCTACAACATCCCTCCTATCAAGTTTGGCTTCTATAAAGATAATATTCCTTTGAAAGCCCATAAGGTCCGCTCCTGTCGGGATGAGGTTGCGGCTGTAGCGGCCATCGATCCTGAAATTGCTGAGGAGGCGGTCGATCTCATCAAAGTGGAGTATGAAATTCTTCCTGCCGTCTTCGACCCTGAAGAGGCCATGCAAGAAGGAGCACCCCTTATCCATGAAGAACATCTCGGTGGAAAGGAAAAAAAACCGACCAATGTGCTTAATCTCCCGTGGCGATTGGTGGCTGGAGATGTAGAGGAGGCACGGAAAAATTCAGCTTTTGTCGCAGAGGATCGGTTCAAAGTGACCTGGGTCACCCACTGTTGTATGGGTACCAGTGGCTGTGTGGCTCAATTCGATCTCAAGAATAATCTGACGATGTATGCGAATACTCAGATCCCTTCCCTCGCACAACGAGACTTTACAGAGGCTTTAACGACGATGGGGCTTTCAGGGAAGAAGGTTCGTGTAATTAAAACGACCATCGGAGGAGGTTTCGGAAGTAAACTGGATACCTATGCCTTCGAATATATCGCCATTCTACTGGCCTATAAAACCCGTAAACCCGTAAAGATTGTGTTTACTCGGGAAGAGGAGTTTTTCGCTACCTCTCCTCGACAACCAGCGATCATTGATATTGCTCAGGGGTGCACGAAAGATGGAAAACTTACTTTTCGCGATGTGAAGATGATCCTTGACAATGGCGCCTATACCTCCTGGGGGGCAACCACTCCCTCTGTGATGATGATGCCCATTTCCTCCCTCTATAAAGTCCCCAATGTCCGTTATATCGCCAAATGTGTCTATACCAATAACACCTATTGTCAAGCCATGCGAGGATATGGAAACCCCCAGGCTACTTTTGCCATCGAATCACAGATTGATATCCTGGCCGAGATGGCGGGAATCGATCCCCTTGATTTTCGTTTAAGAAATGCGAATACCCCTGGAGAAATCACCCCGCAGAATTTCAAAGTCCAGACCTGCGGGCTGAGAGAATGTATCGATGCCGTCGCTCAGAAACTGGACTGGCGTCAAAACCGTGGCAGAAGGGATGGGAGAGGAATTGGGATGGCTTCGATGATTCATGTAGGAGGAGGAGCGAGGGTCTATAAATCGGATGGATGTGGAACCATCATCAAAATTGATGATTTTGGAACCGTGAATGTCTTTACCGGCGCCACCGATATGGGACAGGGAGCCGATACCGTGATTGCCCAGATCGTCGCTGAAGAACTTGGTGTCAGAATAGAGGATGTGGTCGTCATCCATACCGATACAGATGTCTGCCCTTGGGATGTGGGGGCTCATGCAAGTCGAACGACCTTCGTAGCAGGTAATTCAGCCCGAGGAGCAGCTCGAAAAGTGAAGGAACAGATTCTTGAGGTAGCAGCCAAATCGTTAGGGGAGCAACCCGAAAATTTGGAGATCCGAGACCGGGTCGTCTTTTCAAAGAGCGATCCTGAAAAGAAGTCTCCCTTGGGAAAGATTCTGAGAGCGAGCCACTACACCACAGGGGGACGGATGGTCATGGCCGAGTATTTTTACGATCCTCAGAATGAGAACCTCGATAGGGAATTCAAGGGGAATCTCTCTGTCACCTACGCCTACGGAACCCATGGCGTGGAAGTCGAGGTAGACAAAGAGACAGGAGAGGTTAAGATTCTAAGATATATTGCTGCCCACGATGTCGGAAAGGCCATCAATCCTATGCTTCTTGAGGGTCAGGTTTATGGTGGTGCAGTGATGGGTATTGGCTATGCCCTCACCGAAAGACTGATTCTTCTGAATGGGAAGGTGATGAATCCAAATTTTCTCGATTATAAGATCTTGACCGCGAAGGATGTACCCAATATTGAGGCCATTGTCGTTGAAACGGAAGATCCCTTTGGACCTTTTGGTGCAAAAGGGATTGGGGAACCAGGATTGGTTCCTACAGCCCCTGCCATTGCAAATGCTATCTACGATGCGGTAGGAGTAAGAATAAAGGATCTTCCCATCACCCCGGAAAAGATTTTAAAAGCCCTGAAAGAGAAGAAATAGTCCTATCCTGTCACAAATTGGATAATATTTTCAAAAATTGTACAACTTTTATCCAGTTTTAGCTCCATTCCTTTCTTCAAACAACCTTTCCTCTTTAGACAACAATTCTTTTGAAAAACCAAGAAGTTAGAAAGAAATAAGACTCCTTAGAAAATTTCAGATCATTTTGGAATAAAATTTGCTTATTTAGGAAATTTAGAACAATTTTAGTCATTTTTACCCATTTTAGAGGAAAAATCGGAGAGGAAAATAAAAGAATGAAAAACAATCCACATAAAAAAAGAACAACGCTTCGACCAACGAAAAAAGAAACCATTGAACTTGAAAGATACAAGAGGGAATTTGAGGCGGAAAGAATTCGGAGGGAAGAGATTGAAAAGAGGCTAAAGGAAAGCGAAGAACGATATCGTTCTATTATTGAAAATATCGAGGATGGGTATTTTGAAGTCGATCTAAGGGGAAACTTTACTTTCTTCAATGACTCTCTATGCCGAATGTTAGGGTATTCCAGAGAAGAATTGATGGGAATGAATAATCGGCAATATATGGATGAGGAAAATGCACGGAAATTATATCAAGCCTTTAATAAGGTCTATCGAAATGGAGAACCTACAAAAGCATTTGATTGGGAGGTGATTCGAAAGGATGGAACAAAAAGATGGGGGGAGGCGTCCATTTCTTTAAAAAGAGACTCAAAAGGGCAAGCGATTGGATTTCGAGGGATCGCCAGGGATATCACGGAACGGAAAAAAACAGAAGAGGCCCTTGCAAAGAGTGAGGAAAATTATCGGAGTATCTTTGATCATGCCGTTGTCGGTATTTACAGGAGCACACTTGAAGGTCGGTTTATAAAGGTCAATTCAGCCATGGCCCGTATATTTGGTTATGAATCTCCAGAAGAGATGATTACCCACATCAATGATATTACTCATCAGTTCTACGTTGACCCTGCCTTGCGTCAAACGTTTATCCATTTTTTAGAAAAGGAAGATGGAAAGGTAATTGGTCTTGAATATAAGGCGTATCGAAAGGATGGCAGTATCATCTGGATAAAAGATAGCGCCCGTGCTGTGCGAGGGAAGGATGGGGCTACCCTTTTCTTAGAAGGGTTTATCGAAGACATTACAGTTAAAAAACACATTGAGGAGACTTTGCATGCGGAGAAAGAAAGATTTCGGTCCCTATCGGAAAGCGCCCCGTTTGGAATGGCTATGATAGATAAGGAAGGCAAGTTTATACATATTAACCTAAAATTTAAGGAATTGTTTGGCTATGACCTCACCGAGATTCCAGATGGAAGAACTTGGTTTAGGAAGGCCTATCCAGATCCAGAGTATCGACATCAAGTGATTGCTACCTGGCTTAAAGACGTTGCCAACGCAAAGGCTGGAGAAAAGAGGCCAAGGGTCTTTCGGGCTAAATGTAAAGATGGGTCAGAAAAGGTGATCAATTTTATTACCGTTCAATTGGCCACTGGGGAATATCTTATGGCCTGTGAGGATATTACAGAATTTAAACGAGCTGAAGAGGCCCTTCGGGAGAGTGAAGAACAGATTCGTCAGCTCCAGAAGATGGAAGCCATCGGAAGGCTCGCAGGAGGGGTCGCTCATGATTTTAATAATCTCCTGACCATTATTAAGGGATACAGCCAACTGTCTCTTCTCGAATTAAAAGAATCCAATCCCCTGAAAAGCAACCTCGAAGAGATTCTGAAAGCGACAGAACGAGCTTCGAATCTAACCCGTCAACTTCTGGCCTTTAGCCGGCGCCAGATCTTAGAGCCAAGGGTTCTGAATTTGAACCTCCTGATTCAGGATTTAAATAAGATGCTCCATCGGGTTCTTGGGGAAGATGTTGAATTGATCTACCACTTAGCTCCAGACCTGTGGAAAGTCAAAATCGATCCAGGGCAGATCGAACAGGTCATTCTGAACTTAGCGGTCAATGCCAGGGAGGCCATGCCTTCAGGAGGAAAACTAACGATCGAAACCTCCAATGTCCAACTTCATGAAACCTCTCTCCAATCCCATCACGAAATTATTCCAGGCCCCTATATCATGCTGGCTGTCAGTGACAATGGAATCGGTATGAGCCCAGAGATTCAGGAGCACATTTTTGAACCTTTCTTCACCACCAAAGAGAAAGGAACCGGGTTAGGATTGTCGACCGTCTATGGAATCGTAAAACAGAGTGGAGGATACATCTATGTCTATAGCGAATTAGGTCAGGGAACGACGTTTAAAATCTATCTCCCGGGGATAGAGGAAAAAGAGGATTCCTCATTGATCAAAAACGAATTCTCTTTACCCCTTCAAGGAAATGAAACGGTCCTTGTGGTGGAGGATGAGCCAGCCCTTCGAGAATTAATGGTTCGCCTCCTTAAAGATCGTGGATACCAGGTCCTCTCCGCTTCTAATGGAGAAGAGACCCTGAAAATGTTCCAAGAAGATTTAGGGAGGAAGGTGGATCTTCTGGTCACGGATGTGGTCATGCCTTCAATGAGTGGAAAGCAACTTGCCGATCTTTTAAAAAAGTCTTTCCCCGGATTAAGGACCCTCTTTATTTCAGGCTATACGGATAATGCGATTGTCCATCATAGCGTTCTAATCGAAGGGGTCGACTTTTTACAAAAACCTTTCGGTCCTGAGACCCTCGCTCGAAAAGTCCGGGAGGTGCTCGATCGAGACCGGCTGATTCCAATTTTAAAGGAGCAAAAGGAGATTTAAAGATGAAGGATTCAGAATCCCAACATCCAAAATCCGAAGTCATGGTCAAAGAAATCTTGACCCCACGAGAAGCGGCCCAGTATCTCAGTTTCCATGTTCGAACGATCTATCGCCTAGCCAAAAACGGGGAGATCCCCGGGCGAAAAGTGGGTGGGAGCTGGAGATTCAAAAAGGAGGCATTGGACCGATGGCTCTCTAGAAGGGAAGGACCACTGACAGAGGGAAAGAGTAATGGAAAGTAGGATATTAGTCGTCGACGATGAGAAAGAGATCAGGGACTTTCTCTTCAAAGCCCTTACTCGATTCGGAGGGTTTCAGGTGGAAGTCGCCGAAAATGGTCAGGAAGGTTTAAAGAAATTGGAACAAGAAAAATTTGATCTCGTGCTTACGGACCTCAAAATGCCTTTAATGGATGGACTCCAATTAATCAAAGAGATCGCTAAAATAAAACCAGAGGTACTCACTGTCTTGATGACCGGTCACGGGACTGTGGACTCAGCCGTGGAGGCCATGAAACAAGGTGCCAGCGATTACCTCCTCAAACCTCTTAATCTCGATGAGCTACTTGTCCGTATAAAGAAGGTCCTCGAGGAGAGGCAACGGTTTATTCGACTTAAGGATTTTGCCGACCAGTTGGAAAAGGCTAACCAGGAATTACGGAGAATCGATGCCATCAAATCGGAATTTGTCTCGGTGGCCTCCCACGAATTGAGAACCCCTCTGGCCGCTATCAAAAATGCGATTCAATTGATCCTTCAGGGCAAGACAGATGAAATCAATGAAACGCAAGCAAAGTTTCTCTCTATGGCCGACCGAAATATTAATCGGTTGATCAATATCATCAACGATCTCCTCAACCTCTCCCGGATCGAATCGGGAAGGATCTCCATGAAGTTTGAATCCCTTTCGATCAGACCTCTGTTAGAAACCGTCGTGGTTTCCTTACGCCCTCAGGCTGAGTCTAAAGGGATCAAGATCGAGACCCATCTTCCTGAAAATCTCCCCCCGGTCTATGCGGATAAAGAAAAAGTAGAACAGATTCTGACCAATCTCATCGGAAACGCAATTAAATTTACACCTGAAGGAGGAACGATTCGACTGAGTGCCCAACCACTCTCTGATGAAAAAAATCCTGATTTCACTAAAAAGTTAGCCATCTCGGTTGAAGACAACGGGATTGGGATTCCTCCGGATCATCTCGAAAAGATCTTTGAGAAGTTTTATCAAGTTGATGGCTCGCTTCATCGCTCTACCGGAGGAACAGGGCTGGGTTTGGCGATTACCAAAGGCCTCGTAGAGGCCCATCATGGAAAGATCTGGGTAGAAAGTCAGGTGGGAAAAGGGAGTATCTTTACCTTTACCCTCCCCCTTTCCAAAGGGGAACGAAGGGATATCAATTTTCGAAGGATCTTTGATCGAGAATTTCGCCGTGCCCAAGAGAACCAGACCCCTCTCACGCTCCTTCTCATCGAACTCGATGGAGAGGAAGATGAAAGAGTGATGGAGCAGATTGAAAAGAAAGTAAAGCATTCTTTATGCCGGAAAGGGGATGTCCTCTTTAGAAAAGAGAACGAGAAAGTCCTCGCTGCACTCTGCGAAGCGGGTTCTCAAGGGGCCCAGATCATTCGTCAAAGGATTAAAGAAGATTTTCTAAAGCATCCCCTAAAAGATCGAGAGGGATCCATCCGGATCAAGGTGGGCATGGCTACCTACCCTGAAGAAGCCCTCTCAAAACGGGAGCTCTTTAGAAAGGCAAAGGAAAATTTAAGGAAGGAAAACGATGAAAAAAAGGATCTTGGTCGTTGATGACGAACTTGATTTAGTGGAAACCCTTCGTTTCTCTCTCGAACTCGAAGGTTACGAGGTTCTGGTGGCCTATAATGGTGAAGACGCTCTTCATCTGGCAAGAAATGAGAATCCAGACCTTATCCTCCTTGACGTCATGCTCCCAAAAATGGACGGCTATAAGGTCTGTCGTTTACTGAAATTCGATGCAAGATTTAGGCATATCCCTATCTTCATGCTTACGGCGAAGACCCAAGAAAAAGATAGAATGATAGGGGAACAAACAGGGGCGGATGAATATATTACCAAACCTTTTGAGATGGATGACCTGATGAAGAAGGTGAAAGAATATTTAAAAGAAAAATAGAAAGGGAATAGAGGGTTCGAGAGGAATGCCCATATTTAATTATCGCGTCAGAGATCGAAAAGGAAATCCGGTAGAAGGAAGGATAGAGGCTCCTACCCTCGAGGTGGCAGGGGATCAACTCCATCATTTAGGGTATCTACCTATAGAACTTGAAGAAGTCAAAGGGGAGGCATTCCATCTACCCGATTTCTGGAATCGATGGAAAAAAATAAAACTTGAGGAATTGATCGTATTCAGTCAACAACTCTCTACCCTCTATAAGGCGGGCCTACCACTTCTCACGGGTTTAGAAAGCCTGAAAGAACAAACAGAGAATCCTTTGTTTAAAAAGATTTTAACCAATGTGTGTCGGGATATTCAGGAGGGGAGTTCCCTCTATATGGCCCTCTCCAAACATCCCCAAGCCTTTTCAACCATCTATGTCAATATGATTCGAGTAGGAGAGACATCTGGAAGGTTGGGGGAATCCCTGGATCGTTTCATCACCCTTGCCGAAAGAGAATTAAAAACTCGCCAGAGAATTAAAGAGGCGATCCGCTATCCAAAGATTGTGGTCTTGTCTCTCCTCATTGCCTTTGGCGTCTTGATTACCTTTGTCATTCCAAGGTTTGCTGGAATTTTCGCCCAATTTAAAACCCCCCTTCCCTTACCCACGCGGATCATGATTCAGATCAACACCCTCTTTCAACAGTATTGGTATCTTATTCTCCTTTTCTTCTTAGGAATTCCTTTTCTCCTAAGTCATTATCTTCGAACGACTCAAGGAAGGGCTCTCTGGCATAAAATAAGAATCAAAATCCCTCTTTTTGGCTCTTTATTCCAGAAGATTGCCCTTTCAAAATTCGCCTATACCTTCGTCATGCTCTATAAAAGTGGGATACCCATCCTTCAAAGCCTTGAAATTACTTCCCCAACCGTAGAGGATACCCTTCTTGAAGCCTCCATCGGCTTCATCCAGAAAAAAGTAAGGGAGGGAAAAAGTTTTACAGAGGCCTTGAGAGAAACCAAAAGATTCACGCCATTGGTCATCCAAATGGTTTCCGTTGGGGAATCTTCAGGAACCTTGGACGAAATGTTTCTGAGGATTACGGAGTACTATGATATGGAGATAGAAAATTCGATTAAAAGACTATCCACCTATATTGAACCGGCTCTCACATTGGTTCTGGGAGTAGCAGTCCTTTTTTTAGCCTTGGCTGTTTTTCTCCCCTGGTGGAATCTGGCCTCCCTATTTAGGGGGTAAGGGATGAATAAGAATCGAAAGAGGATAAACATTAAAATCTTTCCGACGCATTCGAGAGGGATAACTTTGATTGAACTCATCCTCGTCATTCTCATTATCGCCATTCTATCAGCTGTGGCGATACCCAAAGTAGGGATCGACTTTTCCCAGAGGACTTCCCTCGATGGGGCAACCTATATGATTGCCTCGGATATTCGATACGCCCAGGAATGGGCCATGAGCACTCAAACCTCAAAGAGTGTCAGCTTCACCTCAGGTTCTTCTACCTATACGTTCCATCCACAAGGGAGTTTTGATCCTTCAGGTCAACTCCCTGCTGGGATAAGAATAAATCAAAATTTCATGGTCACTTTTAATTCTTTGGGAGAACCGATTGTTGGAGGCGGAGGCTCCTTCAGTATTTCCAGTGGAAGCCAAACCAAAACGATAGGCATCATCAATTATACAGGGAAGGTGACTATTAATTGATCCTTTTAGGGGAAGAAATGGGTAATAAAGGTTTTACGTTGATCGAGATGATTATCTTGATTGTGATGGCAGGGATTCTTCTACCTGCCCTGATTGTCCCCTTTACGGCCAGTGTAAAAGGAAGCGCCAAACCGGAGATGGTGACCACGGCTGTCTATCTGGCTCACTATAAGATGGAGGAGTTGATGAAATGGAATTATAGCCAATCTGCCCTAAACCCCATTCCCCTTACCTCCTATGAGGATACTCCGATTACCAACTATCAGTGGCAATGGGAGATTGCCTGGATTGATGAAAATTTTAATCCATCGGCATCGGATAGAGGGTATAAAAGGATCTTAGTTCGGGTGAAGGATATGGAGAATAGTACTTATGAACTCTATGCTGTGGTCACCAACTTTCCATAAAAGGGAGTTGGATTCGAAAGGGTTTGAGGGTTATTGCGAAATGAATGGAGACTCCAAATTCTTAAATTCATCAAATGGATTTACCTTAATCGAAATCATCATGGTCATCGTGATTCTTTCGATCGTCTCGGCGATCACGATCTATTTCCTGGCCAGTAGTGTAAAGAATTATGTCATGATGGTCAATCAACAGAATCTCTTAGATGAAGGAAGGCTCGCATTGGAGAGGATGTGCCGGGATATCAGGGATGCCCAAAGTATCACCTTTCCTCCTTCTGGGAATTCTGAAAATAGGATTGTATTCCAAAGAAGCCACCCTACTTTTGGAGACCTGGCCAACGAAACCCTCTCCTTTCGCCTAAACGGGACCACATTGGAAAAGGTAAAGAGCTCCCCAAATGGGATCCATCCCTTGGCCTCCCATGTCTCCACGTTCAGTGTGACCCGTGGGCCTTCAGGAAATGAAGAGATCACCCTCTCTCTTACCCTATCCCTAATAACGGGAGAACGGGTAACTTTGCAGACAAAGGTCTATCCAAAGAATTTACCAAGAAATTCGATGTACAAGAATTTTTTTACTCATTGGCAGGAGGAAATCAGTAGTTGAACCCTCTAAATAATTCAAAAGGGCTTTCGATTTTATTTCTCATCACGGTGATGTTGATGATGATAGGGATGGGCTATATCCTGACCTACCTTATCCCTACAAAGCATAAGACAGCGGCCTTTTCTCTCTCCTCCACTCAAGCCTATTTTATTGCTCAATCAGGAGTGGAGTTTGCTGTCCGTTATGCTTCTGATAGGGGATGGAGAACTCCTGTCCAACTCAACAATCTTAATGGACTGACGAGAAATCTTGGAAATGGAAGATTTATCCTTTCCTATGAAAGTTCATCTGACAGACTGACCTCCATAGGGGAGGTTCAAAATATGGGCCAGAGAAGAATCCTGATTTCCAATTTTACTCAATTTGTAAGTTCCGGGGCTCTAATCCTGGATCTTGATCGCCCCTTCCCATGCCAAACGACCAGCATAATCGGAAAACAGACAGTGACTCTCGTTAATTTCTATATTAAAAATATCAGTCCCTCCTCCATCACACTAAATTCATTTCAATCCACTTGGGTTCAAGATCCTCCAACAAGGCACATCGCTTCTATTTCTATAGAAGGAAGACCAGTATTTGCAGGAAATTATCACAATGGTGAGGCGGCATCCCATTTCAATATCCCTCCATTCCAATTTAGTATAAATTCAGGTCAATCTGTTCGTATCTCCATAGCATTTGCAAGAATTGTAACAAATCTAAGAAGTTTAATCGTCACTTTTTATACTCCTAACGGAGAGAGTTTTATTTTTAATCTTGATCCAGAGGGAGATGGGCTCCCAGAGTGTTAAATATCAATTTTTCTTCTAAAAAGAGAAAATGGTTTAAATCGTGAGGATGAAGATGAAAGAGATAGTTGGTCTTGATATGGGTTCCCATACCATAAAAATGGTCGTATTAAAAAAGACCTCAAAAGGACCCCTTCTGACGCGATTAGGAATGAAGGAGATCCCATTGAATCTCGATCCAGGGGACATTCCAGCTATGGCTTATCTCCTTAAAGAGCTTGCTGAGGAAATGGGACTCAAAACAAAAAAAGTGAGTCTAACCCTCTCCTGTCCTGATCTCCAAATTCGAAGACTCACCCTTCCTTTCATCCCGAATGATGAACTGAAAGAGGCCATTTCTTGGGAGATGAAGGAACAACTTCCCTTTCCTATCGAAACCACACAGATTGATTTTCACATCCTTCGAGAATTGATGGAGGAGGAGGTAAAAAAAGTCGAACTCTTGACGATTGCTTGTCCCAAAGAAAGGATTGAACGAACTTTAAGCATCGTAAAAGAAGCAGGGCTGGAGGCCATTCATGTCGAAGCGACTCCTATATCCCTTTGGAATGCAATGATAAACCTGGGCCGACTGAAAGGAGAGGAAAGGATCGCCCTCATTGATTTGGGAGCCGAGAAAACCCACCTCTATCTTTTCGAAAACGGGATCTTGGTATTTAACCGAGTGATCAGTCCTGGGGGGAAGGATATCACCCAAACACTTCTCGATGAAATTTTAGGACTGACCTATGAGCAAGCAGAAAAGATCAAAAAAGAAATCGGAATTGCCCTGAGAAAATTTCCTGTTGAGTCTCCAGCCATGGCTAAAGAATCCTTTGTCATGAGGCCTGCCTTTGAGAGATTGGTCAATGAAATAGGCCGTTCTATCGAATCCTATCGAAACCAGTTCATTGTTGAAAAAATCGATAAGATCTTTCTCACCGGGGGAGGGGCTCACCTGAAGAATATCATTCCTTACTTCGAGGAAGAATTGCGGCTTAGAATAGAACCTTTCAATCCCCTCCAAGGGCTCCTTTATGAAGCAGAAAAGATGGACCAAGCCCTCCTTTCTTTAGGAGAAAGTTTTGCCCCTGCAATTGGGGCTACTTTTTCAAAACCCATTTCCATCGAATTTCTTGCGATCAGGGAACCTTTCTTCTCGAGGAACCAACTGAAAAAGAGGACCCCTCTTATGGCTGCTTTTGTGGCTTCGCTTATCTTTTTTATCCTGATCACGAATACAGAGATTCAATTGAGGAGGCTTGGGCAACAACGGGATGAGAAGACGGCAAGGATTAAGGATCTTGAAAATATAAAGACAAGCGTTCTTCTCTTGAAACAAAGAGAGGCTAAAATACGGGAGGAACGAGCCTTCTTTCCCTCTACTGCAGAATCCTCTTTCTCTTATCAAGAAATCCTGAAAGAAATCAGTGAAATCCTACCCAACCCGGTCACCCTCAATCTCCTTGAAATCCAAACTGAGGACAAGTCTCTTCAAAAGGATGTTCAATCGTCACCGACCTCTCTGCTTCGTCTCTCCGGGTTTGTGTTTGGAAATGATGTTCAGTCCCTCCAGACCTTAGCTCAATTGATCGAGAGACTCGAACGTTCGACTTTATTTAACCATATAAGACTGATTTCTGCCGAAGAGAATAAGTCCTTTAACCAAAAGGCTTCTGCCTTTGAAATTCTCTGTTACCTTGCAATCCATCATCCCAAAGGGGGAATGCGTTTAAATGAAGCTAAAAAGTAGAGAAAAGATGCTTCTTATTTTTGCCTGTATTGCGGTAGCCATCCTCCTCTTTGATCGAGTCTATTATTTTCAGAGAAGCAGGAGGATTTTGGCTCTTAAAGAAGAGATCAGATCGATAGAAACCCAGCTTCATGAATGGAACCTTTACAGTAAAGGGCTCGAAGAGGTCCGGGCGGAGGTGGAACGTCTTGAAAAGGAACTCCAGGGGCTAAACAAAAAAATCCTTCGAGGAGAAGAATTCAGGGCCTTTCTGAAACATCTGGCCAGAGAAAGTGACCCTGCTCAGATGAGGATCCTTTCCATTACTCCGATCGAAGAAAATCCGTCTTCCCAGGAGGAGGGAAAGAAAGAGCCATTCCTTCCTTATCGAAAAGTGAATATAAAAATGGTCTTTCAATCCACCTACCCCAAATTAAGAAGTTACCTCAAGGGGATTGAAGAGCTTCCTTTTATGATTCGCCTTCAGAGTCTCCAGGTGGAAAGGTGTGAAGAAGAAAGTTCTTTACTGAACGTAAAGATGAGCCTAAATTTACTGGTTACTTCAAAGGAGAAAGAATGAAAACCGACTTCAACTTTAAATGGATTCTAATTTCCACCCTCTGTGCGGGAGCCCTTCTCCTTCGTGGAGAAAGTTTTTCGCAATCTTTGAGAAAACCTGTCATTGAGAAAGGGAAAAGAGACCCCTTTGCTCTTCCCTACGGGGTTCATCCCCGTTCCCGTGAATCCATACAAGGGGTTAAGCCAAAGCCTGCGACCCCCTCCATTCCAGAGGAATCTTCCCTAAAAATTGAACCTAAAGAGGACCCTTTGAAGCTTAAAGCTGTATTAATCAGTGATTCTCTTAGACTTGCGATGATTAACCACCTCATCGTCCAAGAGGGGGACATGATCCTTGGAGAAAGGGTCTCAGAGATTCAGCCCGATAAGGTTATCCTAACGAAAGGGGATCAAAAGAGGACGCTTTACTTAGATCAGAGTCCCATAAAATTAATCACCGAAGAAACCCCTATCCTTCCCTCTATAAAAATAGGAAACGGGGAAAAAGGAGGAACGAAATGAAGATGAAAGGATGGACGATTTTGATATTCTGTCTCTTTTTGGCCCTGGGGTGTGCCACTGCCCCTACCAAAGAACGAGCAAAGTTACCCTCCCAGGTAGGGGAGATCAAAAAACCCCTTTCCCCACCAGAGGAAAAGCTCCTCGAGATCATGATTCCCAAAAAGGAAGAAATAAAACCTGTCCCTGAGAAATTCTATTCCTTCTCGGCTCGGGATACAGAAGTTCGGGATATTCTTTTAGCCTTCTCAAAGGAAAGTGAATACAATATGGTCATGGATCCAGAACTGAAGGGAAAAGTGACTATAGATTTAAAACGAGTCACCCTAAAAGAGGCTCTCGAAGCTATTCTTACGCCTTTGGGATGGACCTACCGTATCGAAGGAAAATTCATTCATATCACAAGACCTCGGATGGAGACTCGACTGTTCACCCTCAACTACATGGCTACACGAAGAAGCGGGAAAAGGGAGATCTATGCCAGCACAGGAGGAGGGCTCCAGACGGCATCGACTATTGGGCAAGTGGTTTCTACTCCTGCCGGAGCATCTCGGACAGGTTACAGTGACCTGATCAGTGTAGATGAGATGGACATCTGGAAAGAGATTCAGAAGGGACTGGAGGCCATCGTGTTTGGAAGTTTAGAAGGGGGAGAAAAAGAATCCACTAAGGAAACAGATTTAACCTCCTTTACCCGAGTGGATGAAAAAGGAAAGAAGTTGATCATCAATAAATCCACTGGAACCATTATGGTAACCGATTATCCCGCTAATTTAAAACGGATTGATGAGTATCTCAAAACGATTGAGGGAAGCTCCCATCGATTGGTCACCATTCAGGCTAAGATCCTCGAAGTCATCCTCTCGGACGAGCATAAGGAAGGGATTAACTGGAAGGTCATCGAAGGGCTTCCCCGATCCATCAATCTGGCCTGGGGACTTACGAATAGGGCTGGCACCACTGGTTATCCTGGGGGATCAGGAGGATATTTGGTGACCGATTCCACTTCGGGAACCACCATTGAAACCCCTGGGGTCTTCAAAATCAAACCCTTTGGAGGAATCCTGGCCATAGGGGCAGGAGGATCCGAGATTGCTCTTTCCGATATTATGCAGGCCATCTCAGAGTATGGTGATGTGAAGGTTCTATCAAGCCCAACTATTTCCACTTTAAATAATCAAAAGGCCATTATTCGTGTGGGTAATCAGGATGTCTTTTTTATCACAGGGGCCATAGCGACTCAAACCACGGTTACTCAAATTATCCAACCCATGACGATTGATGTAGGAATTATTCTCGATGTGACCCCGCAAATTGCCGAAGACGGAACGATCATCATGAATATCCATCCAAGTATTACTGAAAAAACGGGAGAGAAGGTCACTCCGGATGGAAAAACGACCTTCCCTCTGTTGAGTGTAAGGGAAACCGACACTACGGTGAGAGTGAAAGAAGGACAAACCATCATCATTGCCGGTTTAATGCAGGAGAAAACGGAAGAGGCTTACGTTGGAGTTCCTGGACTCCAATCCCTTCCTGTAGTGGGTGGACTATTCCGTTATAAAACTCAGAAGAAAAGAAATTCAGAACTGGTCATTATGATTACTCCAACCCTCCAGGTTGGGAAAAGAGAAGAAAACGTTACTCAAAGATAAGATCCACTCAACCCAAGACTTCTTGTGGAGAAACCGATGTATCTTGAATTTTATGGATTAAAAGAAAAGCCTTTTTCTCTCACGCCCGACCCTCAATTTCTCTTTCTCAGCGAGAGTCATCGAAAGGCCATGGAGTATTTACTCTACGGGATCTCTCATCGAGAGGGATTCATCGTGATGACTGGAAATATTGGCACCGGTAAAACGACTCTCTGTCGAACCATTCTGAGAAGGCTGGAGGGTCATGTAAAGACCGCTATCATTTTTAATTCCTTTCTGACCGAAAAAGAACTCCTTAAATCCATCCTGATCGACTTCGGCTATTCACCTAAACGACAAACACGAAAGGAATTGATCGATGCCTTAAATGAGTTATTGGTCCATTATCTTTCCATCGGACAGAATGCTGTTCTCATCATCGATGAGGCTCAAAATCTATCTTCCGCAGTATTGGAACAAATTCGAATGCTTTCTAATCTCGAAACGGAAAAAGAAAAAATCCTTCAAATCATCCTCGTGGGACAACCGGAGCTCGAAGAAAAGCTTCATTCTCCCGAACTCAACCAACTCAATCAACGCATCACTATCCGATGCCATCTCTCCCCTTTAACCCTGAAAGAAACGGAATCCTACATTTATCAACGATTGATGGTAGCTGGGTCTCAGGGACGAATCACCTTTTCCTCATCAGCGATTCATGAGATTTACCGATTCTCCCAAGGCATTCCCCGATTAATCAACCTGATTTGTGATCGAGCCCTTTTAGGAGGGTTTGTCAACGAGACGTTCCATATCGACCAGGGAATGGTCAAGAAAGCCGTAAGAGAAATAAAAGGCGAAGAGAAAGAGATTGGCCCAAAGCCCCGTCTTTCCTTTTTAACTCAGTTACTCTCTTTTCGAACCGCTTTTTGGGCTATCCTTCTCTTTCTTTTTAGCTTTATTCTCTTTTTCCCCTTTGGGACTTTCCCCCCTTATGAAGAGACCGCTCCAAAACCGATAGAATCCTTTCTGGAGGAATGAGCTTTATGAGTCTCATCATCGATGCTCTTAAAAAGGCTCAGCAACTAAGATTCAAAGAAAATCAAGGGATTCCCTTTTTTGATCCTCCTCCTCCTTCGAAGAAAAACCTTTGGAAAAAGAGGTGGAGCCTGATGGGCGTAGCCCTTATCTCCCTTTTGATTCTTTCATTCGTGCTAAAAGAAACTATCCCTTTTCCCTCAAAAGAGGGGTCGAAAGACATCTCTCCGGTACTGGAATCCCATCTCCAGGAAGAAAATGCCAACCTTAAAGAGTACGAGTCGTCTCGTGAACCAATTTCCACTCCCCATCAAAGAGAGTTAAAAGAAACTTCCCTCCAACCCAATCCTCCAAAAATTCGAATCGAAACCCAACCTGTTTGGGAAAAGAAAGTCGAATCTTTCATTCCCATAAAGGTAAAAGAAGAAAAGGAGATTTCCTCTCTCATCGCTTCTGTCTCAAATCCCTTTGAGGAAAAGAAGAAGTCTCCTTCGGCCCGTCTATCAAAAGAGACAGAACCTCCCGCCTCTTTAGAAATTAAGAAAGAAAAAGGAAGCCGAGAGGTGGCAGATTCTGAAGTCGTTTCTCTTTTTAATTCCGCTGTGGTTTTTCATCGTCAAGGAGAGCTTTCCAAAGCCATAGAGGCCTACCGGAAAGTAATCGACCTTAACCCTGCTTATATAGAAGCCCATAACAATCTGGGAATCCTCCACCAAGAAATGGGGAATTTTGATGGGGCCTTAAAATTTTATCAAAAGGCTGTTGAAATTGATCCACGCTATGAGAAAGGATGGAATAACTTGGGCATCCTTTGGATTTTAAAGGGAGACCTTCAAAAAGCTAAAGACTGTTTTCAAAAGATTTTGTCAATTAACCCGAATCATTTGGAAACTCATTTACATCTTGGAACGATCTGGAAGAAGGAAGGGCAGTGGCAAAAGGCCATAGAATCCTATCAATTCGCCCTTTCTTTGGATCCCCTTCGAGGAGAGACTCACTATCATTTAGGACTCCTTTATGAGGAGATGGGGAGGATGGATCTTGCCTTTCCCCATTATGAAACCTTCGTCCATCTTTCTGCCTCATCCTATCCGGAGTTGACATTAAAGGTCCAGCGACGACTTAGTCTTTGGAGGAGTAAAAAAGAGTAAATATGAAATCCTGATTCGTTCTGGGGGGATTATGACAAAAGAAAAAAAGAGTCTTGGCGAATATTTCGTAGATCTGGGTCTGATTACCCATGAACAGCTCAAGAAGGCCATTCAAGAGGCGAGGCAGAAGGGAGAACGTCTGGAGCAAACTCTCATGCGAACGGGGGTTGCTAAAGAAGAGGTTCTGCTTCAATGTATGGCCCATTATTTCAATCTTCCCTATGTGGATCTTGATACCTATCTCATCGATGAAGAGGTGCTAAAACTTGTTCCCGAAGACTTGGCCCGGCGTCATACTCTCGTCCCCCTCTTTAAGATTGGGAATACTTTAACCATTGCAATGGACAATCCCTTAAATATTCATGCCTTGGATGAGGTCAAAAGTAAAACGAAGACCGAGGTAGAGATTGCCTTAAGCACGGAGAAAAAAATTAAACGTGCCATAGAGCTACGCTATGGTGGAAAAAGCAGGGAAAGTCCACTCGACCAATTCTCATTTAAGGGTCGGGGTGAACCCCCTGGAGAAGAGGTGGAGTACCGAAAGACCTATGACCTTCAAATCAAGGATTCTAATGTGCCGATGGAAGGGGCTTCGGTCACTCAGATGTTCGATTTGGTGATGATTCAGGCCATTCGTGACCAGGCAAGCGATATCCATTTTGAACCCGATGAAAAAGAATTAAGAGTTCGATTTCGGATCGATGGCTTCCTTTATGAAATTCTTACCCTTCCGAAAGCCATCCATCCTGCCCTCACCTCCCGAATCAAGATCATGGCGGAAATGGATATTGCAGAAACTCGTCTCCCTCAAGATGGAAATTTCAATGTCCGAATGGAAAATCGGAGTTTTGAGATTCGGGTTTCCACCTTTCCCACCATCTATGGCGAAAACGTGGTTCTCCGCTTGCTCGATCAAACCAGTCCCCTGCTCACCCTTGAAGAGTTAGGATTCTCCGACGAAATGCTTCAACAATACAAGCAACTCCTCCGAAAGTCTAATGGGATGATTCTGGTGACTGGCCCTACAGGAAGTGGAAAGACCACGACTCTCTATGCCTCCTTAAATATGATCAATTCCCTTGACAAGAATATCATCACGATTGAAGACCCTGTCGAATATCGACTCCCTCTGATCCGCCAGACCCAGGTGAATCCAAAGGCAGGCATCACCTTTGCAACCGGCTTAAGATCGATTCTTCGTCAGGATCCAGATGTCATTATGGTGGGTGAGATACGAGATCTCGAGACTTCCGAAATCGCAATTCAAGCCTCCCTGACAGGCCACCTCGTCTTCAGCACCCTCCATACCAATAATGCCCCTGAGGCCATCACCCGCCTGTTAGACATTGGTGTTGAACCCTATCTGATCTCCTCCTCCCTGATAGGAGTTCTGGCACAGAGGCTGGTTCGAACGATCTGTCCTCAATGTAAGATCCCTGCACCCCCTGATCCAGGCCTTCTTAGAGAGGTTGGAGATTTAGTCAATTCTTTAAAAGAATCTCCGGCCTTCTTTCAAGGGAAAGGCTGTCCTTTTTGCAAAGGATCGGGATATCGGGGAAGAATAGGCATCTTTGAGCTTCTGTTGGTCAACGACCGGATCAGACGGCTGATTTCAGAGAAAGCCTCCATGGAGAAGATTCGAGAAGTGGCCAGGGAAACGGTTGGATTGAGATCATTTCGAGAAGATGGTCTTCTTAAGGTTCTTCGAGGAATCACCACCAGGGAAGAGGTCGATCGAGTGGCTTATGAGTTTTCCATTTAATCCACAGGGTGAGGATTATCGAAAGAGATTAAATTTTAGAATCCAGTAAATGGCTGCCAGGCCATCCTTCCATTTAATCTTTTTTCCTTCTGAATAGTCTCTTCCCCAGTAAGAGATAGGAACCTCATAGATTCGACACCCTAATTTGGCAATCTTTGCTGTGATTTCGGGTTCAAATCCAAAACGGTTGCTTTCAATCTTAATCTTTTTAAGAATGTCAGCCCTGAAGACCTTGTATCCTGTTTCCATATCTGAGAGGTTTAGGTCAGTGAGCATATTCGAGAGGGTGGTAACCAATCTATTTCCAACGGCATGCCAGAAGTAAAGAACTCGATGGGTCCCTCCTTGAAATCTTGATCCATAAACTACATCAGCTACTCCTTCTACAATCGGTGCAATCAACCTCGGATACTCTTTTGGATTATATTCGAGATCGGCATCTTGGATAATCACAATATCCCCTGTAATATGAGGGATGGCTGTCCGAATAGCCGCTCCCTTTCCCTGATTGATTTCATGAAGAAGGATATCAATCCCTTCGTTTTGTTTTAAGAGAATTTCCCTCGTTCCATCTGTTGAGCCATCATCTACAACAATGATCTCCTTTTCAAAGGCTGTTGCTTTAACCCTCTGGATGACTTCAAGAATGGTCTTGGCTTCATTATAAACCGGAATGATCACCGAAAGCTTCATTCAGACTCCCCTCTCAAGATTTTTCCCCCACCGCGATCAGGGACTGTCCAAAGCAGGATGGGATCCTACTCTCTATAGAGATGAAAAGGGAGACCAATCGATTGAACCAATTTACTTGAACCGATGAAAGAAGCCTTTTTCTAAGAACAGTCCCCTGGAGAAACCATCCAACGGCTCCAAAAAGATTAAAATAGCGAAGGGTAAGTATTCGAAAATGGGTTAAGGTCAGTTTTTCACAAAGTTCTTTTTTACTATAACGGCGAAAGTGACCAAGTCCTTTATCCAAGGGGTTATAAAGCCATCGGAGTGCAGGAACAAGACAGATTAATCTCCCCCGGAGAGGGAGAAGTTTATAAAATCGTTTTAAGATCGAAAGGTCATCCCTTATATGTTCAAGGACATTGATACAAACAATGGTATGGACAGAAAGGGGGAAGTCTTCAGGAGGATCTTCTTGAATGTCCCATACGATTCCCCCCATCCAATTTGAATGGTTCTTAAACCTTCTTTCGACCATTTGAAGATAACTCTTATTGATATCTGCGACCAGAACTTTCCCCTCCCCTAAAAGCCAGTTCGTCAGATGCCCCATGCCACAACCCACCTCGAGTATACCTCCTTGGAGATAGGGTTTGATCTCTTGAAAAATCCATCGATAATATGAATCGGCTCCTTCAAGAATGGATAGAGTGAGGGTGTTAATATCTTTAACATCTATATTGGTCATAATATTCCTTAAAAAGATAACCCATTATGAATAGAAAGCCTGTAAGGCTAAAGAACATTCCCAATCTCAAACTTAGCGGTCGATATATAAATTCCACCTTGTGCTTCCCTTTAGGAAGGACGATCGCCCTAAAAAGATAATCCGCTCTGAGAATCCTCTCCTCTTGCCCATCTACAAAGGCCTTCCACCCGGGATAGTAGGTATCGTTTAAAAACAGAATCGCCTCCTCTTCCGAAACGACTTCAAGGAGAAGTCTCTGATTGCTCTCTTTAATGACCCTCACCTCTCCCTTGACGCGCTTCGTCCTGGAAGGGAGAATACGAGGGGTTTCCTCAAGAAGAATCTCTGATTCTGGATCGAAGTCTGGACTTAAAAGCCTGCGGAGAATAGATTGCTCATCCATCACCTTATAGTTTTTATAAAGGGAGGCCCTAACAACGGGATTCTTATTTTTATAGAGTTTTATGGTATTCCCTTTAAGGATCTCCTCTCTTTCCCCTTCGAGACCTTCCATTGCTGCATAAACTAACTCAAAACGGGATTCATCTTCAATAGGGGTTAAAGAGATGACATATCTTGCCCCGTAAAGATCGAGAAGGCGAGTGGCTGAAATCGATGGAGAATAGATGAAAGTCTGATACAATGCTTCTGCTCGTCTCAAGCGAATCACATCAATCCCCCAGATATCCCGAATTCGGAAAAGCATATTGAACGAAGGCAGATGCTTCTCCTTTAAGACCTCAATTTCACGAGGATGACTGGTCAAAATTGGAGTATCCATGGAGATCGTCTTCGGAGTAGAAAAAACCCTAAAGTTCCCTTCCCCTCTCGAAACCATCTCTTGAATCTTTGTCTTTCGAAAATAGTCCGAAATTCTTTCCTTTCCATAGAAGCCCATATTCCCGAAGAGGTCCAAAATCAAAAAGAAAAGAAGAAGGCCTCTTACCCATCCCTTCCATTTTAATTCATGGCCAATGACGAGGAGAAGACAAAAAAGGGCGAGGTAAAAGAGAAACCGCTTAGCATGATAAAGGTTGGTAGAAAGATGATTATAATTGGGGAAATCAATCCCCTTCTCTTTCAAGAATGCCTCTATTGCTTGATGGCTCAATAGGAAGAAGATCAATAAAAAAGCCGAAAGGAGGGAGAGTGTAAAAAAAAGGGACTTCAATCCTTTTCCTCTGTTGGTCAGAGAAAACTCCCTTAATTTTTCAAAGCCTAACCCTGCTGTAATGGATAGAATGTAGATAAAGAGATAAAAAAATTTTACAGGGTATCGGATCCCATTAAAGAAGGGAACATAATGAAATACTAAAGGGTAGAGCGGATTATACCTTCCAAGGGATAGAAAAAAAGAGAGAAAAAGAAAGGAAAGAAAGAGTCTTCTGCAAAAGGGATCAGAGGATTGGGCAAAGAAGTAGACAAGGCTTAAGATGAAAGGAAGCCCCCCTATATAGAGTGTCTTTAACCAACATTGGGAAATCCAATATTTTTTCATATCGAGAAAATAGCCGTAGAAATCAGGAAGGAAGAAAAGGACGAAATCTTTAGGAGAAAAGCTCCAGGTGGTTGCCTCTTGATAGGTAATTCCTTTAGCCCTGATCGAGTTCATCCAGAGTTCTAAAAATGGGATGAATTGGATGGCGGAAAGGAGGAAAAAGAAAAGAGTGATAATGAATAAGCTTCTCAATCTTAGAAATATTCCCCTTCTCCACGAGCCTCCCGGATGGAAGAGAGAAAAAATCGTCATCAAGAAGAGGACAAGGAGATTTCCATAAACAATCTCAATCCCGCCTCCCAGAAATGATAAGGTCATAAAGAGAGAAACCAATATTTCATTTTTGAATTGAGGCCGATCCAGTGACCGTTTAAAAAAGAGAAGAATCAAAGGGGTCCAGATCACAGAAAATAATGTATTTAAGAGGCTATGGATGGAGAGAAGATAGCCACTGAGCATCAAGATGAGAGCCGAGAGAAGGGAGGCCGTATGGGATGTCTTTAAACCTCTCATGAAGATGTAACAAAACATCCCTCCCAGAAAAAAGTGAAGCAGGATCGTCCAATTAAAGGCAATATCAAAAGGAAGAAGAAAGAATAAGACATTAAAAGGATAAAGAAGGGTATTCTGGGGGTTGGCAAAGAAGGGATGGCCACAGAACTGATATGGATTCCATAAAGGAAAATCCCCATCCTTGAGACTATTGAGCCAGAAAAATCGTGGCGGAATAAAGTAGGCGCCTAAATCCCTCTCAGTAAGGAGGAACCGATCTTCAAATAGGTCATAAAAAAAGAGGAGAGAGGTAAAAAAAAGGGTCAGAATGACTAAAACCTCTCCACCTCTGACCCTTTTTCGCATGAAATCGATTTTTTCTCTCACTGAAATGTAAAAACTTTTTTCATTTTTACCATGTTGCAAATGTCCCTGTTCCTGCAGTTATAGAACCGTAGGTAGTGGGGGGGTTGGGATAGGGAGTAAGGGTAAAGGTATAGACATATCCTCCTGCTGTCATCACAAAGGTACTCGCTCCATAGGTATAGGTAAATCCCCTAAGCTCACCCATTCCTGTTGTACCAGCAATGTCCCCCATGGTATAGGTTCCTGCTGTTCCCCCAATAAGTCTCTGAGCAAAGATGAGAGCGTTGGCACTCCTTAGAGAACCAAGGACGGACTTTGCTGTCCCGTCAGCGGCTGACCTCGTGAGGTCAATATACCTTGGAATCGCAACAGCGGCCAGAATCCCTATGATGACAATGATGATAATCAATTCGATCAGTGTAAACCCTTTCTTTCCACCCATAATCTCTCTCCTCTTAAAATTTTTCAAAATTATAAACAAAAAAAATTCCCTTGTCAAGCAAAATTTTTAAAAGCATGTAACCCCTCACTCAGAGGTGGGGAATAAGCCCGAGAGGGGTATTGGGCGTTCTATGGGTTTCGGAAATACTTCCTGTCGGGCTTAAATTTATTTCCACCCTTCGGTGAGGGATTACAAAAGTGTCATTTAATTACTGAGTTTTGAACTTTTAGCCCTACCCTCTTAAAAGAAATCACAAAATCTACCCTTTAGATGATTGTTTGAATTAAATTGAGATTGATGAACCGTAATATTTTTTCGTAGCTGGATAGAACACCTCTCTGATCTCTAACCCGTAGTCTCAAAGAGCTTAAAGAATGGAGAAAAAAAAGGGCCAATCCTGACTTTAGAGCAAACTTCTTTATTTCTGATCTCTCCCACCACATCTCTATGGACTTCTCTCCAATTGTCGAACCAGATTTTGAATTCCTCTTCGGTTAGGGAGAAAAGGATCCAAGGCCAAAGCTGCCCTTAAATGTTTTAGGGCTTTTTCTTTTTCCTGAAATTCAAACCAGTAGATCTGTCCTAAATTAACGTGAGCCAGGGTATGATAGGGATTTATGCGAAGCTCCCACTCAAACTCTTCAACCGCCTTATCAAACTTTCTCTGTGAAGCGTAAATAATAGCTAAACGATGATGCACCTCTGGATAATATGGATAAAAATTTAAAAATTTAGTCAAAGCTTCTGCCGATTCGTTGTATAGACCCTTATCGAAATAAATTCCTCCAAGAGAATAATATGCTAATGTGAGACCAGGGTCTAATTCCAATGATTTTTTAATCATTGAAATTCCTCTTTCAGTATCACCCATTTTATGAAGTATAAGGCCATAATTATAATAAGCATTGGCATATTTTGGATTAATTTGAATTGCTTTTTCAATTGATTCTAAAGCTTTTTTATATTCTCCTATCCTTTCATATGCAACGCCCAGGTTTTCGTGGGGTCGGGGTTTATTAGGAGACTTTTGAACACAATCCTTCCATAATTCCACATCGCTGTTCCATATTTTATTTCTCGAATATGTCCAACAAGAAAGGGTAAGAATAATAAGTGAATAAATCAAGATTTCCAAAAATTTACCTATTGAACTCTCTCTATAGATTTCCTTATCTGAATAACCCTTTTCTATTTTTCCTAAAGATTCATCTTTTGGGAGTCTATGAGCAAGGGTTAATTTTATTTTCTTTATCTTTTTAGCAGTGCTTATTAATAATAAGCTAAAAATAATAAAAGGACCAATCGAAGGGAGATAAAGTCTATGTTCAAAGACCATCTCAAGAGGAAAAATGGACGATTCAATAACCAAGTTGCCAAAATACCATAAAATAGAGTAGGAAACTAAGGGCCTATTTTTTGCGATTAAAATGCCAAAGCTAATGAGCATTCCAATAATAGTGATAGATATAAGAGTTGTGGGAGGTTCAAGAAGATTTTTAGAGACAGGAAAGTCATAATCAAGATTAAGTCTAGAAGGATGAGGATAAACCAAAAGAGTAATATAATAGAGCACTACCCGAAATTGAGTTAGCACCCTTTCTCCTAAGGTAAAATCTCTTATTTTATATCCCTCAATAATGACCTCGTAATATCGCTTCCCCCAAAAAGCTACTCCCATAATAGCAATTAGGCTAACTACAAAGGTAATTATTAAAAATATTCTCCTTTCTTTTGAGGCAAAGGTAAGTTTCTGAAAAAAATAAAATTCATAAAGAAGTACAAAAAATGGAAGTATTGCTACATTTTCTTTTGAAAAAATTCCAAGAAGATAGGTTAACCCACCTGTACAAAAATAAATCCAACGTCGAGAATCAGAAGATAACCTTCCTTTAACATAGAGAATCATTGTAATAAGATAAAACATCCCTGCCATACTAGTCATTCTTTGAACAATATAGGTAACAGATTGAGTCTGTATTGGATGCGAAACAAATATAAGACTAGTTAATAATGAGAGTTTAAAAGAGATCTCAGAATATTTTTGTTTTAGTATTGGCAGATTAAAGGTAAGAATAAGAAAATAGAATAATAATATTCCAGAAAAAGTGTGAATAATTAAGTTAACTAAATGATAACCGATTACATTAAATTCTCCAAAATAGTGATTTATTGCAAAAGTGAAGTAAGAAAAGATTCGGATGCTTTCTCTATAGGTATTTCTGATTAATCGGAACAAACGGTCCCATGAAAGAACTTTAATATGGATATTTGGATTATTGAGAATATTCGCCTGATCGTCAAACAAAAAGGGAACATGAAAGGTGTTCGAATATGATATGAGAGTGACCCCTATAATTAACCCAATCCCTATAATATATGACAATTTGAAAGAAACTTTATCCCTTTTAGTCGTTTGATCTATTTCTTTGTTTCCTTTAACTTTTGTTCTTTGATCTTTTTTAGATTTAGTCATGACTTTATCAACATTTTTTAACCCATTATTTTCTTTTTACCCTAAAATAAAAATATATACCTACAATGAATCCAATTTCGATGAGAGTCATCCATAATCGTGTTGCAATGGAAAGGACGAATGCAATAGGAGTAGGAATTAGGTTCCCTGTCAAATAAACAAAAGCCCCTTCTCGAACCCCAAGGCCTGCTGGGGCAAAAAAAGCAATCAAGCCAAGTGTGCTTGAAACAGCTAAGGCACCAGTAAAAAAGAGAAAATGCCTTGACGGGATGGAATAGATGGAATTCACAAATAGATAAAATCCAACCCCTCCTACCATCCAGGCTAAAACACAAACAATTAATATTAATAAAATATCAATATAGGAAATGGATAAAGTGATCGTTTCTCCTTTGAATTTAAAAAGAAAAAAATTTATTATTTTTTGAAGAAATCTCGGATGGATAAAGAGGAAGGCAATCATAAATATAAAAATGAACCATGAGAATTGGTCCCCCTGAAAGAAGTACGAGGTCTTTTGGGATAAGAAAAGAGAGGCCACAAAAATAATCCCCCCTGCGATAATAATAGTAGCCATTTCAAAATAGAGGGCAGTAGAAATCAATTTTTTTGATTTACCTTTCGATTCATAAAGGTAGAACCGCCCCAAAAGAAGCCAGACTTTCCCGGGTAGGTATTTACCTAATTGTGAGTAGAACCAGCTTTCCAATGTTTCCCTGATAGAAAGAGCAATCTCCAACTTCAGAGTGATCAAGTACCACGCCCAAACTTGAATTAGATAACTGAAGGCGAAGATGAAGATCGATAAGATGAGAGGAATGGGTCTAAAGGAGAAAGAGGCTTCTTTTACTTGGATCCAGTTCTTCCACACCATCTTCCCCAAAAAGAAAAAGATAGCGAAAACGATCAACCATTTAATAATCTGCTTATATTGAAAACGGTTCATCCTTTTTTGGTCAATACCCATATATAGGTGGGTATCCATGGATATAAATAAGGTGCGACCAAACGAATAAATTTATATATAAAAGAACCGGGGTTAAATAAATCTGTGGCCGAAAATTTCTCGGGATTTTTAATAATAGGCAATGTATAGTCCCATATACGAAACCGTTTCACCAACTTTCTTAACCCCCAAATAGAATAGTGTTCTTCATAATAAAAGCTTCCCTTCCCCATCAACTTTATATAGAGATGGGCAAGACGTTTGGGAAGCCAAGAAAGAAAGGGCAAGCCATAATGGCCTTCCATGATCATGTATTTATTCCCTGCAGAAAAATAACAGAATCCATTCTCCTTTAAAACTCGAAAAATCTCTTCCATCATTTGGTAGGGATCAGGGACATGTTCATAAATATGATTGCAGATGATGACATCGAATAAACCCTCTTTGAATGGCAAAGACATTGCATCGGCGGTCAAGAATTGAACTCGGGAAGATAAATGATGCTCCTTAGCATAACTAATAGCTTCTTGATCGATATCTATCCCAATTGTCATTGATAGGGTTTGTCCCAAAAGTGAGGTTATAATTCCGCTGGAGCACCCGATATCAAGGCATTTTAAGGATTGAAGTTCTGGACGAAAATCCTGTAGAACACTGAAAATCTTTTTGAATTTCTGAGTCCGGCCTTCCGTGTTTTTTAAAACAAAGTCCCCTTTTGATAAATGCAGTTGATATCCCCTATGATCAGCCATTTTTCTTTAGGAGAAAAAGGTAGTCCTGATAATAAAAGATCTTCCCTTTTGTCTTTTTTAAGGATTCCATTTCTTTTAAAGCTATCTTTATAAACCACTCCTTCGGAATTATACCGTATCGAATGAGATAGAGCATCCACCAGCGTCCCCTACGAATCGGGTAATATTGAAAGCATTCCAGACCTGACTCTTTAAAAGCCTGTAAATATTCTATTAGTTTAGGGCGTCCTACGCTGGGGTTATCGGACACCTGCTCGATGAAATAGCCTCTCCCATCCTTTTTTAAATAATTTGCCAGGTGTGAAAGGGTCTTCTTCAATGCCTCATGTTTCATGATCTGAAGAACTCCCACAGACAGGACAATATCAAAAGAATTATTCAGGTCGGGAAATCGAACCCCATCATAAAGGAGGAACTCCACATTACCAGCATCCCTATTCTTCTCTGCCAACTCAATCATCTCCGGAGTAACTTCCAGCCCGATCACTTTTTTTACCTTCGGTGCAATCCAATAGCAAATCCTTCCGCTTCCGCACCCGAAGTCAAGAACGATCTCGTCTCCTTTTAACTCCAGAACGTCGTCTAAGGCCATCTTCTGAAGAAGGTCAATGTAATAATTTTTATGCCCTCTTCGATCGGCAGGATCAATGCCGGAAGCTAAGAAACCCTTTTCTGCACTCTTAACCCAATCCATTTAATAACCTTTCACAAAAACTTATTCTCTTTCAAATACCGACTCACTTGTTTTACAAAATTTTTGCGCTTTAAAAGTAAATCTTTTGCCTCATCCTTTGTTATAACAAATGTATACTCATAATCCCCTAATTGTCTTTTTTCAAAAGCTCTGTTCAGTTCCCTGTCCATTTCTTTTGGGAAGATACTGGTTTTAATGAAATATTTTCCGAATGCTGAAATGACTCCAGCGTGGGAAGAAAAGGTTAAATTTTTCGACAACAAAGCTGCTTCGACGGAATAGAACATTGCATAATATGAAGACTCATAATCTCCTTCTTTGAGGAGAATGCTTGAACTCCTAAGACACCTCTTTGCCCTTCTAATAAGGAACGCTATCTCTTTCATGCAGGTATTCCTTCTTTTCTAATATTTATTAGTAATGGACTTTTTGCTGTATAAAAAATATTTTCAGAAACAGGGTAAACAGAAATCAGAATTTTATATTTCAAACCTATTTCTGTGATGATATCTATCATTTTATCTATCTCTTTTCCTGGAATCACCTCTCCTTCGAGAATAACAGCCAGATCGATATCAGAATGCTCCGTGCCCTCACCCCTTGCCCAAGAACCATAAAGGACTAACCCTTTGAGTCGGTTGCCGTAAAGTTTTTTATTTTTTTCCTTAAATTCTTTAATAATTCGATCAATCTTCTTCATAAAACCCTCCCTATGCCTTATATAACTCCTCCCAGCCTTCCCTAAATTAAGGGGAGGAGCAAAAGGATGAAGGGGTACCCATCTCCCAATTTCGCCATTATTTTCTCTTAACCTCGAAATATTCTCACCAACTTGTTTCCCAATCTTGAACTTGTCCATCTCTTCCCCGTTTCCCATATCTTGCACCGAAGAGGATGGTAATCTTTGACATAGGTGTGAATATCGATAGACCGCCCTCCCCACTTCTCTTTAAACCGGATTAGGGAAAGGTCATTGGGATCCGACCCCATAAAGTCCAGAACCATTTTACCTTCCCTCAAACCATTTTGAATAATGTGATCTATGATAAGATCATTAGGCCGACTCTTTAAAAAAGTCTCATTGGATCCGTTATGGAGGTAATGAACCGAAGTTGAGGAATAGACTAAAACTACACCAGCTAAATATTGATCGGGAGGTTTAAGTGCAAAAAGAAAATCAGCTCTCCGTTGTTGAACCAGTATTTCATATAACCCATAAAACCATTGAAGTGAGTACTTGGCAAGGGCGCGATTTCTTTCCATAGAAGAGAGATATAATTGATAAAAGGTCTCAACTTCTTCTCTGGAATCCGCTCTTTTTATAACAACACCGATTTTTTCAGCTTTCAGAACTGCTCTTCGGACTTCATTCCGGTAACTTTCGCGAACTTTTCCTTCCGTAAAGTGTTTGAGATCTAACAGTGTGCATTTTGCAGTCACGGGGATGAAGGTTTCAAGTGGGTAGGATTCTGAAAAAGGTGATTCTGCAATCCTCACCTGATCTATCCCCTTCTTTTTAAACTCTTTCTCCAGAAGTTCTAAAAAGGGTTGATAATAATTCCTTTCGCCGATGAAGTGGCCATAGGGAATGGAGGCATAGAAGACCTTGAAGATTCTGAAATTTAATAGAACCCCTGGCAGACCTGCTACAATGTCTCCGCCCTCTTTCAGATAAAAATAAAGGGGTTGACCCCCCAACCCCTTTCTAAACACTTCACTCCAGATGGATTGGTAAAAGATTAAATCGGTATATCTGGAGGCAAATTCGTCCCATTCTTTTCCTGGAGATTCGAAAACTTTTAATTCCATAATCAACAACGTGTCCGTATTAAATTCTCGTGACCGTCTCAATCGTGATTTGGGGATGGTGATTTATAAGATTGTTATTTAAATTGTTTTTATTTACACCAAATCATGAGTCATGCCTGCATGCACGCATAAATCACACCTTTTACTTTCTCTGCAATCCACTTTACATCTTTTACGCTCATCAGGGGGTGAAGCGGTAGGGTGATCTCTCTCCTGCTTATCTCTTCGGTTTTGGGGAGCATCCCCACCCTGTAACCGAATCTCTTCTGATAAAAGGAGAAAAGATGAACCGGAGGGTAGTGAACGCTTGTCTGAATTCCAAACATTTTTAGGTTCTCCATCACTTTTTCTCTATCAATATGGTCAGCAAGCAATAAAGGAAAGAGGTGATAAGAGGGACTGCCCTTTGGCTTTAAAAAGGGAAGAAAAATCCCTTCAACCCTCTGAAATTCTTTTAAATATACCCTTACCAGTCGTTCTCTCTTCATATTATTTCGACCCAATTTCTTTAACTGAACCGATCCAAGGGCTGATTGGATCTCCGTGGTTCGATAATTATAACCTAACTGTTCGATATCATAAGAGGAAAGCCTCCCACGATACTTATCCCACGAAAGGGACTTCATGCCGTGAGATCTCATCATCCTTACTTTTTCAGCAAAATTCTTATTGCGTGTAAAAACAAGTCCCCCTTCTCCTGTGACGAGATTTTTATTCGAAAAGAAACTAAAACAACCCAGATCTCCTATTGCTCCACATTTTTTACCTTTATATTCTGCTCCCGGCGCATGGGCTGCATCTTCGACTACATAAAGACGGTGCTTCCTTGCTATGCTCATAATCGCCTCCATATCACATGGATAGCCACCGAAATGCATCACAAGGATAGCTTTTGTCCTTTTGGTAATCTTTTTTTCAATTTCTTGGGGAGAGATATTGAGATCGTCTAACCCTACAATATCAGCAAAAACAGGTTTTGCACCAGTGTAGACGATGGAATTGGCTGTTGCAACAAAGGTAAGAGAAGGAAGGATAACTTCGTCTCCCTCTTTGAGATCGAGGCATATTGTAGCTAAATGAAGGGCAGCTGTTCCACTCGAAACTGCAGTGGCATATCCTCCCCCCAAATATTCAGCAAAATCATTTTCGAATTTTTCGGTAACTGGACCGGTGGAAAGCCACTTTGAACGAATCACTTTCAGAACTTCCCTCTCCTCATCTTTCCCAAAATCAATATCTGAAAGAGGATATCTCCATCCCATTATATTTTCACCTTTTAAATAAGGCGTTATTTAATCTCTTCCATATAAGAGAATTCTTATAAGGGGTAACTCCCAGCTTTAAATCGGGGGAGATTATTTCGATACCATTCGATCGTTCTTCTCAATCCTTCTTCAAGGGTATAGCGGGGTTTCCAATCAAGAAGTTTCTGGGCTAAACGAGTATCAGCAAGAAGCTCCATCACCTCGCTTTTCTCTGGCCTAATTCTCCTATCCTCTATTTCAATCTCTATCTCCTTACCCATGAGGTTTATAATAATCTTCACTAATTCCTCGATAGAGATGTTTCTCCCCGATCCAATATTCACTACTTTACCAATCGCTTCATCACATCTTCCTATTTGAATAAACCCTTTCACTGTATCTTTTACGTACAGAAAATCCCTTCGGGGCCTGAGATTTCCCAAAAAGATCTTTTTATTTCCAATCGCTTGTGAGATAATTGTAGGAATAATAGCTCGGAGCGATTGTCGAGGTCCAAAGGTGTTGAAGGGGCGGATGATTGCCACAGGGAGATTAAATGATAGATAATAACTCTCCGCCAGTTTATCTGCAGAAATCTTACTTGCCGCATAAGGAGATTGTGCCTGAAGCGGATGGTTTTCATCGATGGGAATATATTGGGCAGATCCATAAACCTCACTCGTAGAGGTATGAATGATTCTTTCTATAGAATTCTCTTCGAGACAAGCGGTCAAAACATGCGCTGTCCCTATTACATTTGTTTGAATAAAATTGAAAGGATGGACGTAAGAATAAGGAATGGCAATGAGAGCGCCCAAATGGAAAATTTTCACACATCCCTTCACTGCTTTCCTTACCCCTTCTGGATCTTTAAGGTCACCTGGAACTATCTCTATATAACTCTTAATCTCTTCCGGGAGATCCTCCAACCAACCTTTTTCATTTCTCGAATTATATCGAACGAAGGCTCTGACCTCTTCTCCTCCCTTGACTAACTCCTCGGTTAGATGGCTTCCAATAAATCCCCCTGCACCTGTCACCAAAACTTTCCCCATAATATTCCCGTTTTTGTGTATAGAGCTCCTTGATTATTTAACTCTTTTATATGAGTTACGGAGTAATCCAGTGATCACTCTTCATACAGTAATTTTTTCCTCATTGTCTGAAACATTTTTTGAGCCTCTTGATAATCTTCGTGTCTTCCAATATCAAGCCAGAAATCCTTCGAGGGGTAACAGACTATCCTTTCATTTTTTTTAAGAAGTCTTTGAATCAGTTCTGGGAAATCCAGATATTTCTGAGGAGGAATATATTGGAGTACTCGATGATTAAACACATAGACTCCCATGCTTATAGAGTAAGAGAAGGCGGGTTTTTCAATATAATGGATGAGACGATTGTTTGTGTCGAATTCAACGATACCCAATTCTATCTTTATTTTCTTCTGGCTTGTAGCAATGGTAACGATCCCCTTCTGTTTGTGATGGTAAAGGAGTAGCTTCTGATAATTAAGCGTGGTAAGAATATCTCCATTCATCACTAAGAAGGTATCTGGTAAATCTGGAATAAGAGAAAGGGCGCCCGCAGTTCCAAGAGGATGGATTTCTTTTGAATAGGAGATATTCACTCCATATTTTTTCCCATCACCGAAATAAGCAGAAATTAGAGGATCTGAGTTATGGCTAACAGTAAAAATTAAATCTTTGATTCTAAAATGACTCAATTGCCTAACAATGACTTCGAGAATAGGTATCCCGTCCACGGGCATCAACGGTTTTGGGAAGACCGTGGTATAAGGAGCGAGTCTGGTTCCCTTCCCTCCTGCCAGAATGACGGCTTTCATGGCCACCTCCTCATGAATTAAGCTCTTTATAATCTTCCAAAAATTTTTCGATGCTTCGTTCCATATCAAAAAATTTCAACAGATCTCTTCTCCTTACCTCCATTTGAGAATCTTCAGAAGAGAAGATTTTTTTCTTCAAAGCCTCTTTTAAAGCGAAAGGATTCCCTGGTGGAACCACCTCAGCAATTTCATATTCCCGGCCCAATCTTCCCATATCTCCAACATCGGTGACAATCATTTCTTTATTTAAACTTAAGGCTTCAGAAAAAACAAGAGGAATCGACTCCGAACGGGAAGGTATCACAACGCAGTTCGAGCAATGGTATAAAGAAGAAAGTTCGAGATCAGGGATAAAGCCTATCAAAGATACTTTGTCTTCCATTCCTTTCTGTATTACAAATGCTTTGGCCCACTCCTCCATCCTTCCTCTTCCTACAACGGTAAGATGAAAATCTTGATTTTCTTCTTTTAAAAGTTCTACTGCGCGGAGGAGAATATCAATCCCCTTGACTTTCTCAAGCCTTCCGACAAAAAGAAAACGATATGGAACATGTCCCTTTTTTGATTTTTCATCCCTATAGGAGAGATTAGGAATTTTTCTCGAAGTGGATAAAAATTGGCATTTCCTCCCAAAACTTTCCTCAATTCTTTTCGCAAGATCAAATCCATCGGCAAAAACCCCTCTTGCCTCCTTAATAATCCTCTCCATTAAAGGATGAAGCAGCGGATTTCTCCCATAACGATAAATATCTGATCCAAGAGCCCACACGGAGTATGGAATTCCAGTTTTTCGATAAACATAATTTGCAAGGTAACCAGACGGCAACACCCAGAGAGCAAGACAGGTTTGAATGTGTTGTTCACGGACAAATGAGATAATCTCTTTTCTCCCAGAAAAAAACAAAGTTCCAATCCGTAAGAGATCTAATGGGTTGAATAGATTTAAGTTGACTAATGGCTTATTTACTTTCATCCACGGGAACCATTTAACCTTTACTCCCTCCAAAATCTCATCTTTTCGTCCTTTTCGATCCTGTGTGAAAACGAAAATGTGATGTTTTCGCCTTTTTAACCCTTTAATAAAATCGATTAAAAAAGGAGCCTGTACAATATCATCCGGATGCATTGGGAAGGAGGATGTGAGGATGCAAATGTTCAATTCAATCTCCAATAACCAAGTTCCAATAACCCCCTATCATTATCCAAATTCAATTTTAAAAACGGTTTGATGATTCGGTCGTTAAAATTTATTTGGAGCTTGAGATTTGGTTATTGGACTTTCGTTCATTTTAATCCTTTATTATATTCCATATCAAACCACATAGCAAAAAATAGGGATTGGAGGCCTGAAATGGTGAAGAGGGCAGAGAATAGTGCACTCGTTGCTGCTACAGGCCCTAAAACAATCCTGTAGATCAATAAATAAAGACCGAAACCTATCCCAATAGGAGTAAGAAAAAATCCAAGTAGATAAAAAAGCACCAAAGGATGAAAGTCTCGAATAATATATTTCTCTTTGAGCCTCCAAAGAAAGAGTTTTATCAGTAGAAAAGAGAGAGTAAATACCACCTTATAGATTTTCATCCTCGAACGCTCTCCAATTCCATAAACCGGATTTACGGGAACATCTTGAACTCTAAAATTATATACATTCAACCTTACCAAAAGGTCGTTAGGCATCCCATATCGTTTGTAAATGGCATCGAGATCGATCGTCTTAAGGACCTCAAGGGTTGCTGCAGTATATCCTGATTGAGAATCCGCGACATGCCAATATCCTGAGGCAATCTTTGTTAAGAAAGATAGGACCCCGTTTCCTAAATACCTTGTTTTAGGAATAATCTTCCACGCTTTCCCTGTAAAGAGACGATTCCCTTTTGAATAATCTGCTTTTCCCTCTACGATGGGTTCCAATAATTTTGGCAGATCATTTGGATCCATCTGGCCATCTCCTGCCATGACTACACTAATATCCATCCCATGGTCTCGAGCCCACTTATAGCCTGTTATAATTGCACCTCCTACCCCTTTGTTGATCTCATGTCGAATATACACGATGCGGTTATCCTCTTTTTGATAGGCTTTTACCACTTCTTTCGTTTGGTCAGTACTCGCATCATCTATGATCACAATTTGATCTACATATGGAGGAATTGTTGAAATCACCTGTCCTATCATTTTTTCTTCATTATAGGCTGGAACCACCACTGCTACCTTTTTATCTCGATACATTTCTTCCTCTTTTATAACGTTTCGGTTAAAGGATTGAAAAACAGTTTTAATACTTTGATTAGCACAAAGGTCTAAAAGTGTCAACTTAACTCCTTGTTCCCTTTCTCCAATTCTTATTTGACAAACCCTATAAATCTCCTTAAAATTGTTAACCGAACCATCCCTCACCATAATTTTCTCCCCTGCGGTAGGGTCAAATAGACCAGATTTCAGGGGAAAGTTTGATATTCACTCATACCGAGGTGAGGGGAAGAAAGGAACCCTTATGAAATTAAAATTAATCTTGATTCTATGGCTCCTCTTCTTTTTGGCCTTCCCATTTCACCTCATTGCTCAGCCTAAAGAGGTCGGTAGGGTTTACAAAGTTGCTATCCTTCCGTTCATCATTCACAGCCAAGAAAATTTAGACTACCTTCGAGAAGGAATCTACGATATCCTCTCTTCCCGAATTTCGGTGGAGGGAAGAATCACCGTGATCGAAAGGACGACCGTAGAAAGAATCCTGTGGGAGATCAGACCCATGCGGCTCGATGAAGCGGTCGCCAAAGAGGTTGGCTCAAGGGCGGGCGCAGACTACATCGTCCTTGGAAGTCTAACAAAAATCGGAACTTACATCAGCCTCGATGCAAGACTTCTGAGTATCACAGAAGAGAAGCCTCCTCTCGGTGTCTACACCCAGCATAAAGGGCTCGATGATGTGATGACAAAGATTGGAGATTTTGCTCAGGAGATTGGCTATAAAATCCTCGGCCGCCGATTCGCGGTCTCTCAACCTTCAGAAAAAAAGTCTCCCTATCTCATTCGACCAGAAAGAGGGAGAATGGACCGAGAGGGATTGGAGTTCAAGAAAAGCCAAACCTTTGGATTCGAGATTAAGGGACTCGATATTGGCGATGTAGACGGAGACAGAAAAAATGAGATCGTTGTGATGGATTATCATAACCTTTACGTGTTCAAATACGATGGGGAGAAGCTCAACCTCTTTCGTAAGATCGAAGCCGGTTATCAACACAATTTCCTTACCCTTGATGTAGCCGATATCAATCGAAACGGGTTTGCAGAGATTATTGTCACCTCTGTGATTGAAGACAACCTCCAATCCTTTATCCTCGAGTACGAACAGGGGGAGTTTAGGTCCATTACAAGAAGGGCGGGCTGGTTTTTTAGAGTCCTTGAGCACCCGAAAGAGGGACCCATCTTGATTGGACAGCAGATGAGTTCGGAGGGACTCCTCTCGGGCCCCATCTATCAGTTTCTGTGGAAGAAGAAGGCTTTTGAAAAAGGGCCAAAGATGCCCCTTCCCAAAGATTTTAAAATCTTTGGATTCACGATGGGTGATATTCGAGGTCAAGGGAAACCAGATATCATCCAGTTGGATGAGTTTGATTATTTAAAGATCCTCGCTCATGATGGAAAATTTATATGGAAAAGCAAAGAAAATTATGGGGGAACAATCAATTTTTATGAGACTTTAAAGAAAAAGGAGGATAGTTTTCGGCCTCAGGAATCTCCTCCATGGCGAGTATTTATTCCAGGAAGGATCCTTGTTAAGGATCTGGATGGAGATGGAGTGAATGAAATAATTATCAATCGAAATCGTGCATCAGGAATAAAACTTTTGAAGAAGATTAGATCATTTGAAAGCGGAGAGATCCACAATTTAATATGGGATGAGACGGGCCTTACGACCAACTGGAAGACCCGGGAGTTAAATGGGTATATTTCAGACTTTCAAGTGAAGAATGTTTTAAATAGTGGGGAGAATGAATTGGTTGTGGCTTTGGTGGAGTCTCCCCGTTCAGGTATGATGGAAAAAGGAAGCAGCAAAATTCTCTTTTTTAAGTTGTTTTAAAGGCTTGTCGGGCTCCCAAACCGGTACTCGGGGTCGTCCCACACCCCGAGAAATTTCGGTTTCTCGGGGGCGTCTTAGACCCTAATTCGGTACTCGGGGTCGTCCCCGACCCCGAGAAAATATTATGAGTAAACTCCCTCATTTTTTAATAGAAAACTCCTGTTACTTCCTTACAAGTACGACCTATAACAGGAAACCTATATTTCATAACGACCATTATGCTCAGATATTATGCAACATAATCTATAATTTGCGGAAAAGGGAGAAAATCTCTTTATTGGGTTTTGTGATTATGCCCGAGCATTTTCATCTGTTAATCATCCCTGCTAAAGGAATTGAGATTCCGTGGATAATGCAAGAGATTAAAAAGGGGAGTGCACGTTTAATAAATATGGAAAGATTTGGTCGGGCTCGGGGACGAGCCCGACTCCCTTTTGTTTTATAACTGCTGGAAACAACCCAACTCAGTACTCAGGGTTTTCTTCGACCACAAACCGGTACTCGCGGACCTCCCAGACCCCACTTCGGTACTCGGGGTCGTCCCCGACCCCGAGAAAAGTACCATCTCTGACGTCGAGAAAAGTATGGATGGATGAGTACTTCGATTATGTAATTCGCTCCGAAGAGGATTTGATAAAACATCTTAAATACATTCATAACAACCCCATAAAAAGGGGGTTAGTTGAAACTCCGGAAAAATATACCTGGAGTTCAGCCAATCCTAATTTTGAAAATGATTTGGAGAAAGTGCTCTCAGGCTCAGAGATTTGATGTTGAGTTGCCGGGCTCAGAGGCGAGCCCAACTCCCGTTTGGTTCGCAGTCGTTCATGATCTCGAGAATCAACCACCTCAGGTACTCGGGGTCGTCCCCGACCCTGACCTCAACTTGGTACTCGGGGTCGTCCCTTATCTTCGAGTCCACTTCGGGATTCGGGGTCGTCTCCGACCCCGAGAAAAAACTTAAACCCGTAAGACAAGGACATCTTCGATCCCGAAGGAATATTGTCGGGCTCGGGGACGAGCCCGACTCCCGTTTGGTTCGCAGTCGTTCACGACCTCGAGAATCAACCACCTCTGGTACTCGGGGTCGTCCCCGAGCCCGAAAAAATTTTTTAAAAAAACTCTTGACAAGCCTTTTTGAGAATGCTATAGAATTAAAAAAATTTAATCTTCTTGTAATTAATTTTCACAAAATCTTAGGGGGAAAGGAGGTGAGTTCAGAAGGTTGGTGATAGGGCGGTGTTGGCAAATGATTTAAAAGAAACACTATCACCGATCAGAAACAGCCAGCACCAATAAGGAGGTTGGTAATTGGGTAGTGTGAATATCTTGTTTGAATTTAAGTCACAACTCAAGATTCACCAATCTAAAAAAGAGGAGGAAAAGAGATGAAAAAGTTAGCTGTGCTTAGCTTGATTGGGCTTCTGATTTTAGCATTTGGAATCGCTTATGCCCAGGAGAAAAAAGAAGAACCAAAACTGGAGTTCAAATTTTCGGGCTTTATTGATGCCCAATTCAATTCCTATGTAAACGCAACAAATGGCAACCCATCGGCTGGTATTTACGATGTTGTACCTGCGGCATTTAAACCTTTTTCTTCCACCACAGTTGTAAGTAATGGAAAATCGGGACCCACAGCTATTGACGACAATGTGAGTTATTGGATGTCACGTGCGAGATTAAAACTCGATGCTATCTATGGAAAGGTGGCAAGCGGAACGATACATTTTGAGATGGATTCTGATCGGTGGGGTGATTCCCCAGGGGGGAATGCTGGAAAGATTAGTGAAAGAAACACATATGGATATTGGTCTGGAGACCGGGCTGCTGTAGAAGTGAAAAATGCCTATTTTGATTTTGGGGTACCCGGTATTCCGATCCCGGTTTCGATGAGGGTAGGACTTCAACCCCTTTCCATCAGGCCATGGCTATTTCTTTATACCGATGGGATGGGAATCAATGCCAGCATCAAAGTGGATCCTGCCAATATCAGTCTTTTATACTTTAAAGCTGTAGAAGGTGCAGATGAAACAGCAGATGATGTAAATGTCTATGGGCTCCATGCAAATGCCAAAATTGGGACAGTCACCGTCGGTGGATATGGCCTCTATTACAATATGAATAGTTATCCCCTCTTTGCTGCACAGACCCTTACAATTGTTGGTGGAACATATTTTACGAGATTAATCAATGGAACCCAGCGAGCCGAAATGTGGTGGTTAGGTTTCTATGCAGATGGAAAAGTGGGACCAGTCAATCTCAACTTAGATTTCATCTATGACAATGGAAAGGTCGAAAGCAGAAACACACCAACCGTGAAAGATGCCAAATACAGCGGTTGGATGGTCCAGGGGAAGGTTGCATACCCATGGGAGGCTTTTAATGTTGGAGGCCTTTTCATGTATGCAACAGGAGCGGATAGAAACAAGACAGGATCCACTGGTGCTCCTGGAACTCAGAGTACTGGGACTCGAACAAAAGTTGGCTCTTATGTAGTACCTCCTGGATCAGAAGCAGGTGCTATCTATGGAGAATCAGTGGTCTTCTACTCTTATTCTGGAAACCGTGGAACTACTGGTCCTGGTCTTAGCATCAACTACAATGCCCTTTCCAGAGGACCCACAGGTGGAACCTGGATGGCTAAGTTATTTGGAAGTTACCAAGCAACACCATGGTATAAAGTGACCCTTCAGGGAATGTATATTGGAGATACAACTAAGAAGGGTAATACTATCGGTACTGCGGTCAAAACAGCATTCGTAGGAACAACTGCAGCTTCTCCATTATATAGGGACGATAAAGATATCGGATGGGAACTTGATCTGATTAATGAGATTCAGATTAATAAGCAGCTAAAAATGACTATTGCCGGTGGATATCTATGGGCAGGCGATGCTTTAGATTATAGCTACCGAAGTGCAAATGTTCTTTACAACTATGAACCAAAGAACCCATGGATGATCACCACTAATCTAACCTACAATTTCTAATGGGAAGGCTGTAGGAAAAAGGGCGGCTCGAGGGCCGCCCTTTTTTTGTCTTGACTTTGGATAGGGAATGAATCATTATTTCAAAACAAACCCCTCTCTCTTTAGCGTAGGGGAAGGGTGAGAAGGCATAAAATTAAAGAAAATGGAGGAAATATGAAAGCTACCGTTAAGCATATCGTTAAAAAGGTCACTCTTGAGTTGATTTATGATGTGGTGGAGGAAAGAACCAAAGAAATTAAAGAAGAAATAAAATCTCTTAACAAAAAAACTGATGAAATGAGAGCAGAATATATGAACGAGTTTAAACAAATGGGGACAGAATATAAAGAAGACTTTAAGGCTCTCAATGCCAGAATTGATCAAATTCATACCCGATTAGACCAGATTATGCATATGCTCTCCGATATCAAGAGTCGGTAAAATTCTTAATAAAAAATCGAATTACGTGTTGAAAAATTTTATTGGTCTTTCCAGGTGGGTTTTCGTTTATCTAAAAAGGCCTGAAGTCCCTCCATGGCATCATGGGTCTTCATCAACCGATTCAGATATATCTCCTCGATCGCCCTCAATCCCTTATTTAAATCGTCATTGAGACCGGCAAGGGTTGCCTCTTTCGTAAGTTTAAGAACAATGCCGCTGAGCTTCTTGAACTTTTCAATCCATCCATTGACCTCTTCCTGCAACGAGGCCTCCGAGACCACCTTGTTAATCAATCCCAGGTTCAATGCCTCCTGGGCGCTGATGGTCTCCCCCAATAGAATGAGTTCCATCGCCTTCTTTCGTCCCATCATTCGTGGGAAGATGAGGGCGGCAATCGGTGGGAAAACCCCGACCTGAATTTCGGGTTGTCCAAACCTCGATTTTTCTGTAGCAATCACCATATCGCAATAAAGAGCGAGTTCACAGCCTCCCCCAAGGGCAGAGCCATTGACGATAGCCATCGAAGGGACTTTTAAGGCGTCCATCAGTCGAAACATCCGATGAAACGTCTCGATCATTTTAGGGGCAAGATCCCCCATGTGCTCTCCCACATCCACTCCTGCAGAGAAGGCCTTTCCCACTGCCTGAATGACAAGAAGCTTAAGAGAGGGTTCATTTTTTAAACTCTCAAAAAAACTGTTAATCTCCCCCATCATCTCGATATTAAGAATATTTAATGGGGCTCGATTAAGGGTGAGGTAAGCCACTCCTTCTTTTAACTCTGTTTGTATGTATTTGTGGGTCATTGTTATTCCCTCCTTTCATAAAAAAATACCCCTTTCCTCTGGGGAGAAAGGGTGAGGAAAGGGGTAAGGACTCCTACTACTTGGTTTGAGGTTTGGGCAATACCTCCTCAAAGAAACTATCATCCATTGTTCGAGCCTCAGCGAGGAGTTGTCGATATTTCATAAAGTCTATTTCCCTCTTCCCTGTAAGCTTCTGGGTATTGAAGGCATTAAATCCCATGAAAGCTTCCATGTTCATATTGGCAGCAAGCCAATAGAGCTGAGTATTCTTTGTCAGATCCCAGAAAAATCTTTTCTTAATTCTCACATGTTCAATGGTGTTCATGAGACACAGGAATGTGGTCTGGTTGAGCGTCCAGATCATTCTTTCCAGATAACTGTCAAGGAGAGACCAGTCAGTCTTAAGAGTTTTTAACTCTTCCTGGGCTTTTTTATAGGCTTCTCCGGTTTTCCATTCTCCATAAACAATCTCTCCATTCTCCACATATTTATCCGTAATTACCCTTGGGTCTCTAACCCATTCCCCTTTATCATTCTTTTTGATAGGGATGGCTTTTGTGATAAGACCTAACCTCTCCATCTTATAGGCACTCCACTGCTCATTTGAGGTGGCCTGCCACATTGCCTGTTCCATACTTAAATTCCAAATCAGAAAGTCTGTAGATCCTCCCGTTGGAGTAGATCCATGTCTGGTCCCTGCCTGTCCAAAGGAGGCTGTATCTGCAGCTACTGTAAAATCACAGGCTTGTCCAATCTCCTGCCCTCCTGCAATCCTCATCCCATTGCACCGACATATTACAGGCTTTCGGGCTCTCAATATGGAGTCTACCATGCCTGAAAATAGATCCATGTACTGTGCATATTCAAGGGGACGTTTGCTGTAATATTCTGCATACTCTACGGTGTTACCTCCTGTACAAAACCCCCTATCTCCGACAGAAGTGAAGACAATGGTTACGACACTTCTATCCATAGAGGCATTATGCATACCCGCAATTACGCCCTTTACCATATTGGTAGTGTAGGAGCCAAATTGAGCTGGATTATTAAGCCAGATCCACGCCGTATAGAGTCCCTTCACCTGTTCTTTGGTGTCAGGATTCACCAATGGCCTCTTTTCATAAACGACATTGGGTGGATTATCAAATGTCCCAAAATATCTGTCATCAAATAAGGTATGATCTTTTATCTCATTATCTCTCTTCAACCAATCTAACACCATCGATATTCCTCCTTTCTATTTTTGGTAGCAACGAGTTCAACCTTAAATCTTTCTTTTTAGAAAGATTAAAAGTCAGGCGTTAGAACGATTCTTCGGGCTGGAGAACCTGCTTGATGAACCTCTTCAAAGACAGAGACAATCTGGCTCATCGGCCGGGTCTCGACAAAAGGCTCGATCTCGATCTTCTTCGTAAGAACCATATCGAGAACGATAGGATAATACTCGGGTAAGCATCCCCAGGTTCCAATAATCTCTGCGTCAAAGGCCATCAGTCTCGAGATGCTATACTCATTCCTTGCCATCCCAAAACCAATGACGATCAGCTTCCCTGTAAAGGAGAGGAGTTCTAGTGCAAGGTCTTGCCCGGCTTTAGTGCCACTGACTTCGAAGATCTTCCATCCAAAGCCAGCTTCGAGCCCATTCTTCTTGCAGATCTCACGAAACTCATTTCGAATGTCTTTGATCTGTTTGTCCTGAGAGCTGATGACAAAATCGGCTCCATATTTGAGTGCCCTCTGAAGCTTTTCAGGATTTCTTGCAATGCCGATAACGGTCTTTGCCCCAAGGGCCTTTGCCGTCTGGGCCATATAGACCCCGACTCCCCCTGTGACACCAATGACAATCACGTTATCCCCGGGCTGGAGATCTGCTCTCTTGGCTGCCTGAAAAGGAGTCGTAACCGCATCCGCTACCACAGCGAGATGTTCAAGGGGAATATCCCCCCGATTCCTGACCTCGCATAAATCAATCGAAGGAACAGGAATGTGGCTTGAATATCCACCATAGATCCCCAAACTATTTCCAGGCATCTTCTGGGCTAAACACCGGTTCCCCCTCCCTGTCTTACAGAGAAGGCATTTTCGGCAAGGCATCACCGCCGGAATAATCACCTCCTTTCCTATCCATCTCTCATTTCCTGCTACGACCGTGCCACTAATTTCATGACCCAAAGTGAGCGGTGGCTTCTGGACCGTTGGAACGCCATCGTAGAAATATCCCAAATCGGTATGACAAACACCGCACCCTGCCACTTTTACCAGCACTTCCTCTGGTCCTAAAGAAGGAACAGGGATGGAGGTTTTCTCCAATCTTCCAGGCTTGACCTCCCCTGTCTCTTTATCCTTGGTCGTTGGTTGGACCATCTGCCAAGTTTGAATTTTATCTGGTATGGCTGTCATAGTTATTCACCCCCTCCTTGGATTTGAATTTAATTTAGGTCATTCCGAGTCCTCCATCCACACAGATGAGTTGTCCCGTAATGTAATTGGCTTCGTCAGAAGCCAAAAAGACAAAGGTAGGAGCCACCTCCTCGGGTTCGGCGAATCGACCAAGCAGAATTCGACCCAAATAGATCTCTTTGAGCTTCGGGTCGGTTCGAATCTTTTCGGTCATCTCGGTGCTCACGTATCCTGGCTGAACCACATTGACCGTAATTCCATAGGGGGCCAACTCCCTTGCTGCGGACTTGGTGAGTGCTACAATTCCACCTTTGGCTGCACTATAATTGATCTGTCCTTTTGTCCCCCACAGTCCGGCGGATGAGGTGATATTGATGATTTTTCCATACCTTCTTTCCATCATATATTTGGATGCAGCCTGAATACACAAGAAGGGCCCTTTGAGTTGAATGTCAATCACCTCATTCCACTGCTCTTCGGTCATTTTATAAAGCATGTTGGGTTTAGAGACACCGGCATTGTTAACCAGAATATCGATCTTCCCAAAATGATCCACACAGGCCTTGATAATCTTCTCAGCATCGGACTTAATTGCCACATTTCCCTGGATGGCCCCTGCCCGCCTTCCCATCTCTTCGATGAGCTTGACCACTTCTATGGCAGGCTGTTCCCTGGTGGCATAGTTGACAATGACATCGGCTCCCTCTCTTGCAAAGGCAAGACAGATGGCCCTTCCAATTCCTCTCCCCCCACCTGTTACAACTGCAGCCTTTCCTTCCAATCTTCCCATTTTTAACCCCGTTTAGCTTTAATCACCGATCTTGAGTTGAAGGTTAATCATCTCCCCTCCTCGTGTAAATCCCATGTTTCGGAAAAATTTGAGGAGGTCCCAATCACTCCAGTTCACTAAGGTATATACCATGCTCACACCTATGGATTTAAGATTCTGGATAAAGGTTTCGCTCAATTTTCGGGCAACCCCTCGATGTTGATAATCCGGATCCACTCCAATCGTGGTCAACCAACCCACCGTATCCGGCACACCGAATTTCCCGCCACTGACCTCTCCCACAATAAAACCAATCACCTTCCCTTCCAGTTCAGCCACCAAGGATGAAAAAGGATATTGCTGATTAGGAACGACGATCCTCCTCCAGTAATCAGGGCGTGCCTTTCCAAAGATCTTCCGATCGATCTCGACAATCGCCTCGAAATCATCCGTCCGCATGGGTCGAATTTGAATCCTTGAGAGAAATGATTCTTCCATAGGGTTGTCCTATTCGATGATCGCAATGACTGCCTCTGCCTCTACTTCTTGCCCCGGGGAAACACAGACCTCTTTGATCGTCCCACTTACAGGAGCCACAATAGGCATCTCCATCTTCATCGCTTCGAGCACGGCCACCTGGTCGTCCTCTTTGACCTTGTCTCCTACCTTCACTGAAACAGAGACGATCTTTCCTACCATAGGTACGGTTACAGGTGTTGCCATGATTCCCTCCTCCTTCTCGATTAATTTTTATCGAAAAAAAACCTCTTACTTCAGTCCCAATACATTTCTAGCAATGATCATCTTCTGGATATTGGAAGTCCCTTCTACGATCTGGTATGACTTTGCATCTCGATAGAATCTTTCAACAGGATACTCACTTGAAAATCCATAGGATCCGAAGATTTTGACTGCTGTGTTTGCTGCACGAACCGCTACCTCAGCCGCAAAATACTTGGCACAGGAGATCTCGAGGGTATTTCGCTGACCTCGATCCCTATTCCATGCAGCCCGATAAACTAAGAGTCGAGCCGCTTCTTCTTCGACATACATCTCGGCGATCTGCTCCTGGATCATCTGGAAATGGGCAATAGGTTGACCGAACTGCTCCCTCTCATTGGCATAACGAATAGAATGTTCCTTGCACGCCCGGGCCACTCCTACAGCCCTTGCCGCACATGAGAGCCGGGTGCTATCCAGCATGAACATGCATATCTTGAATCCATCTCCCTTTTGACCGACCAAGCTATCTTTAGGAAGTTTCACATTGTCGAAGACGATCTCTCCGGTGGGGGCGCAGAAGAGTCCCAGCTTTGTTTCAATGGCCTTCTGGGTTACCCCCGGTGCCTTCATATCCACGATAAAAGCGGAGATCCCTCTGTGTTTCAGTGACCGATCCGTGTAGGCATAGACAATCCCGATCTCTGCAACTGGAACCCCTGAAATCCACATTTTTGTCCCGTTGAGGATGAAACAATCCTCTTTTTCTTCCGCTACACTCTTCATCGAAGCCACATCGGATCCTGAATTCGGTTCGGTAATTGCAAAACATCCCAGGAGATCAGCATTGATTAATTTTGGAATCCATCGCTCCCTCTGCTCTTCGGTTCCGAAGTTGAGCAAGACAGGTTGGATCGAATTCATCTGGAGATTGAAAGGAAGACCATAGGATGGAGAGACCCTTGCAATCTCCTCGGTCATCACTGTCGCCGTTAAATATCCGGTCTCGGTTCCACCATATTTCTCGGGCGCCAGACAACTGAAGAAACCCAAATTCGCCATTTCTTTAACGATTTCGCGTCTGAAATGGTGATGTTTCTCGTCTTCCTCCATGGTGGGGGCAATCTTCTTTTCTGCAAAATTTTTTGCCATCTCCTGCATTGCCTTTTGCTCTTCTGATAATAAAAAATCCATAAAATTACCTCCCTCCAAATTAGATTGTGCAATTTATAACAAACTCAAATATTAATGTCAAGAAATTTTTAGACGGCTGCAAATATTTTTTAATTTATTGTTTTTACAATAAATTTTGAAAAAGAAGAACGATCCAAGGCTTGACAAGACAAATGAAATGGGCGATAAGAAATTGATGCGAATCATGGGTCTTGATATCGGGAGAAAAACGATCGGGGTGGCAATCAGTGATGAATTGGGACTCACTGCTCAGGGCCTAAAAACCATTATCCGAAAGGAAATCGAAGAAGAGTTTTTAGAAATTCGTAATCTTATCGCTCGGTATCAGATCGAAAAGATTGTGGTTGGGCTGCCGAAGAATATGGATGGGAGTTTAGGAAAACAGGCGGAGATGGTTTTCCTCTGGATCGAAGAATTGAGAAAAAGAATCCCTATTCCAGTGGTGGTATGGGATGAAAGACTTTCCACGGTAGAGGCCACAAAGACCCTTCTTCAGGCCGACCTCTCTCGTGCCAAAAGAAAGAAGGTGATTGATCAGCTGGCGGCTTCTATCATCTTGCAAGGCTACCTTGACCGAAAAAGGACTCAAAACGATGAGGATTTTCCTTCGCCATAAATCCCTTCTTCTCAGTCTCTCCCTCCTTCTATGTGTTATTCTTGTCATCCTCTGGCTGTCATTCGTCCATCCTCCCTCCTTCTCTACCAGTAAAACCATCCTGATTAAAAAAGGAACGCCCCTTCAAAAGGTAGCTGCCCTTCTCCAGGAAGAAAGGATTATCCGAAGTAAGAATTTTTTTCTCTTCCTGTGGACCCTCTTCGGGAAGAAAAAGATAAGGGCTGGAGAATATGAGTTTCCCCCTTCTCTCTATCCATGGAAAGTTCTAACTATCCTATCAGAGGGTCAGGTCAAAAAGAATCTGGTGACCATTCCAGAGGGTTATACCCTTCTTCAGATTGCCGATCTTCTCGAAAGTTTAAGTATCACTGAAAAGGAAAGTTTCCTAAAGAAAGCGACCTCCCTCGAGTTCATCGAATCTTTAGGATTCTCATGGGCCAAAGAAACGAGAAAAAAGCCCTCTCTTGAGGGCTATCTCTTTCCAGATACCTATCATTTTTTTAAAGAGATGGAGCCCGAAGAAGTGATTCGAATGATGGTTCATCGTTTCCATAAAATCTATGGACCAGAGATGATGGATCGAACCACCCAATTGGGAATGACCCAAAGAGAAGTTGTGATCTTAGCCTCTATCATTGAGAAAGAAACCTCCTTGGTAGAAGAGAGGCCACTCGTCTCAGCGGTCTTACATAACCGACTCAAGAGAGGGATGCCTCTTCAAAGTGATCCAACCGTCATTTATGGAATCAAAGACTTTGATGGGAACCTGAAAAAGATCCATCTTGAGACTCCTACTCCTTACAATACTTACCTTCACCCTGGACTTCCCCCTACTCCCATCTGTAATCCCGGCAAGGACTCCCTGATGGCTGCTCTCTATCCGGCCAAGGTTCCCTACCTATATTTTGTTTCTAAGAACAATGGCTCTCACCATTTCTCTTCAGATCTTGAGGATCACCAAAGGGCTGTTTGGAAATATCAAAAAAATCAGGCGAAGAGGTCTATCTTGCAAAAATAGGAGTTCTAAGCTATTTAAGATGTCATTAAATTAGAGGAGGATTCGTATGAAAAAAGAGGTGGCCATCATTGGAGTTGGTCAGAGTGCCTTTGTCAGGGGATATGAGGGTTCGATTCGTGAATTGGCTTTTGAATCCTTTCGCGAAGCCATGCAGGACGCAGGCATTACTCAGAAAGAAATCGATGCCTCCATCTTCTGCTCGGCTCCTGAATATGACAAACAACGCTCTCCGGCAGGGGTCCTGGCCGAATATTTAGGTCTCATTCCACAGCCTACCCTTTACGTAGAAACCGTCTGTTCCTCGAGTAGCTCGGGTGTAAGGGTGGCTTACAGTATGATTAAAGCAGGCCTTCACGATATCGTTCTGGTTCTCGGTTTTCAGAAGATGTCCGAACTCACCTCCGCGGAATCACAGGAACGGATGGGACGAGGAGCGGATATCCAGTGGGAGGCTCCATTTGGGACTATGATGCCCGCCTACTATGCCCTCTATGCTCAGGCCTACATGGCAAAACATGGGGTGACCCATGAAGACCTGATGAATGTAAGGATTAAAGCCTCAACCTATGGAGTCATTAACGATAGGGCGGTTTATCGAAAACCGGTGAGACCAGAGGACTTTAGGGCAGGAGATCCTGAAGCAAAGATGGCAGCTCCGGTCGCTTGGCCCCTTCGGGTTGGAGACTGCTGTGCCAATGCGGATGGGAGTTCCTGTATCATCCTTGCAAACGCGGAAAAGGCGAAAGCCCTTTCCAAAAAACCGGTCTGGATTTTAGGAATCGGTGCCGCATCAGAGGCCGTGAATATGGCTGCGAGGCCCGATTTTACCAGGGGTTTAAGTGTAACCTATCATGCGGCTCAACAGGCCTATCGAATGGCTGGAATCACTCCGAAGGATGTGAAGGTAGCAGAAGTTCACGACTGTTTCACCATCGCCGAGATCATGGCCTATGAAGGACTTGGTTTTGCTCCCACGGGGGAAGGAAAACACCTTATTCGCGAGAAGGCCACTTACAAGGAAGGGAGAATTCCCGTCAATGTCGATGGAGGACTGCTTTCCAAAGGCCACCCCATTGGGGCTACGGGAGGATCCCAGATCCGGACCATTGTCCTTCAGCTTCGTGGGGAAGCAGGACCCATGCAGGTTCCTGGAGAACCAGACATTGGACTGGTCCACAATATCGGTGGGGTGGGACTTTACGGGAACATCACCATCTTAGCTCGTGACTGAATCCCTTGTTTCATCTCTGGGTTGTTTCGAATTTCGGATTTCGTTAATCCAATTAAAATCTCTAATTTGGGAGGGAGATATGGGGTTTGAAAAATTTGGGAGAAAAAGTTTTACATCGGTTACAAAGACTTCAAAGTTTGTCGACTTCCTGGCAGAAGGAAAGATCGAAGGAACGGTCTGTAAGGATTGTGGAGAGAAATATTTTCCCCCCAGAGCGGATTGTTCGAAATGTCTCTCTAAAGACCTGGATTGGTTTGAGATGCCCAAGAAAGGAAAACTTGAAACTTTTACAACCGCCTATTACGCCCCCCTCGGATTCGAAAGCGATCCTCCCTACTCCATGGGGGTGGTCGATTTCGGAGGAGGGTTGAAACTCTTTGCTCGATTGTCCAAAGAAATCAAACCGGAAGAACTGAGGGTAGGAATGGAAGTAACAGTGAAACCTTTAAAGTATGAGGATGGACAACTCTCATTCGAAATTACAATGGCCTGAATTTCTTTTGTAACCAAACGCAGAAGGAAGAGACCTTCGATGGTAACCTCCTTTTTTCAATACGGCAGGGTCAGTATCTTTGATGATAAGGGTGAGGTCAAACGTCTTGTCGAAAGGATCATCCAAGAAATCGATTCAGAGGTGACCATTGACCGGATCAGGAAGATGGATTTTTCTTACATCTTTATTCTATCCAAAAGGGACAAACAGATAGAGGTGGAATTGGGCCGAGAGGAAATCGAGGCAAGCCAGGAATGGAGAAAAGGCCTGATTAGTGAAACCCTTAAGGAAAAGATTAAAAATAGACTTTTAGAATTTTAGTCCCTAAGGGTCCTCTGAAATCTCATAATAGGTCTCACTCTCAAAGCATCTTTTTTTAATCTTCTTCTCAACGATTAAGGCTTGAAGCGTTCTTTCCAATTCCTCCTTTGGAATCTCCATCCCCCTTGAGAGGTCTGTGAGGGAAAGGGGTCTACGCCTCAAAATTTTAAGAATCTTCTCCTTGGAATCCTCCTTTTCTAAAAGAACCGGATGGCGATCAAATTCAGAAATAACAGTCGCCCTCTCTCCAAAGAGGTCTCTTATCTTTTCCATCTCTTCCTGATTCAAAGGCGAGGCCCATCTCTCGGAAGGGGGTCGAACCACTGTATTGAGATGGATCTGATCAGGCTCAATTTGCTCAACGACCTCCCTCATTCTTAGAATCTCTTCTTCTGAATCATTGATCCCTTTGCAGAACAGAATCTCCAACCAGATCTGCCCTTCATAAATCTTTCGAAACTGAATCAAACCCTCGATGACCTTCTCAACAGAAAGAAGACTAAGAGGTCGATTCACCTTGAGAAAGACTTCCGGGGTGACCGCATCCAGAGAGGGAAGGACCACATCTGCATTTCGGAGATCCTGTCTCACCTCTTCCATGAACAGTAGACTTCCATTGGTAAGAACAGCAACCGGAATGGAGGTCAGCTTTTTTATGGACCGAATCACCCTTCCAATTTTTGAGTGAAGAGTTGGTTCCCCTGAACCCGAGAGGGAAAGATAATTGGGAAGAAACGTTTCTTCACTTAAAAATCGTTCGATTTCTTTAAGCACTTCCTGGGTGGGGACATACTCCTTTCTTTCCGTTGTTTTTTTAATGGTTTTCCCAATCTGACAATAGATGCAATCATAGGTACAAACTTTGTGAGGAACAAGGTCAATCCCGAGGGAACGGCCCAGTCGCCTCGAAGGAACAGGCCCGTAAAGGTAACGATACCCTCCCATCTCTCTACTCTATGCCCCAAATTTTTTCAATCGCAATCCGTTGGCCAACATTAAGGGAAGAATTTCGGTGGCTGGAAATCTTCCTAATCCCCCTTTTTGGCAGTCCTTTTCCGTAAATCGTTTAACGCCATCGGGTCTTATAAATTTTGAATAGAGAAGAATGGGATTGGGGTGCCAACTATGAGATTTTAATATCGTAGGAGTGGAATGGTCCCCTGTGATGACCAGAACATCTGGATTTAATTTAAGAATGGATGGGATAAGGCGATCCACTTCTTCGATGGCTTTGACCTTTTTTTTGTAATCTCCATCTTCACCGGCCATGTCCGGTTTTTTAAAATGGATATAGAAAAAATCAAAACGATCATAATGTTCTCGTAAGGTCGCTACCTCTTCCTTTGGGGTTTCTCCAGAAGATAAGACCTCCATCCCAACCAATCTTGCCAGACCCCGATACATGGGATAGGTCGCAATCGCTACGGCTCTAACCTTGAATCTTTCTCTCATCGATGGGATCTCAGGAACCTTTGAGAAACCCCGAAGAAGAATCGTATTGGCAGGCTTAAAGGGTTGAAGTAGCTCTGTAGCCTTTTTTATATATTGATTGACGATCTCTGCGGTCTTTTGGGCTTCTGAAACAAGGGCTTCGGTTCCCTTGGCTTTGAGGCCTTCTTTTTGAGGATCCGCATCGGTGAGTTCGCCTCTCAATCCTTCTCCCTTAAAAACGATGACGAATCGATGCTCTTTCCCGGGATAGATAAAGATCTGAACCCCGTTGATTTCGCTGATTTCCTTCTGGAGGAGGTCACACAGTTTTTGATTCTTTTCTGTCGATATTCTTCCTGCTCTTCGATCAATGATCAATCCTTCGTCATTGATCGTTGCAAAGTTCCCTCTTGCCGCCAAATCATCTTTTGTTAATGTTAAACCGATTCCCAGGGCCTCCATGACTCCTCTTCCGATCTCGTAGCGAAATGGGTCGTAACCAAAAAGGGCTAAATGGGAAGGACCACTCCCCGGAGTAATCCCATAGGAGATCGGATCGATCAGTCCACAAGTGGATCTCCGGGCAAGTCGATCAAGGTTGGGAGTGTTGGCCACCTCCAATTCCGTTTTTCCTCGAACAGGCAGTCCACCTATACCATCGATTACCATCAATACCAACTTGGAGGTATTTTCGATCGTAAGCGAACGAAAAATCTCTTCTGGAATCATCTTTCTTCCTCATCCCTTCTTCGCTAAATCGATCTTTTCTCCATACTTTTCATAGAAAACAAAATCAGAGACCTCTTTTCGCTTAGGAGTCATCCCCTGCGTCGCTGGGTAACCTAAAGGGGTCATGGCTACCACTTCCCTGTCTTCTGGTACCCCAAGGATTTCCTCGGCCTTTTTATGATCGAACAGTCCAATAATCACGGTCCCTAATCCCAATGAATGGGCCATTAAACAGAGATTTTGCGTAGCGATCCCTGTATCGAACATCAACCAATCCCCTTTGATGGTCGCTGCCTGACCTTTATAAAAGCCAGAGATCCCCTTCTTCGCGCAGAGAACAACGAGGATGGGTGCCTCTATCATCGCCGCACGAGCCGGATTGGTGGTGGGAAGGGTGTTGGAAAGTTCCGATTTTTTTTGCGGGTCTCTGACGACAATGATTTCCCAGCATTGGGTATTGGCCCATGAGGGAGACCATCGTACCGCCTCGATCACCTTTTGGAGGATCTCATTGGGTACAGGATCGGATCGATATTTTCGAATACTCCTTCTGCCTTGAATCGCTTCCATCAATTCCATCTCTATCCCCCTTTATGGCGAAGGTCTTATCTACATCCTCCCTTGAAGGATGGTCTTAAAAAGGAATCCGTAATGGATAGGGGACCTCCAGAGTGCTTTCGATTTTAACATCTCTCCACTCTTTCTTTCTCGGATGAGTCCCTGAAGCACACCCAGATCCTCTACTTGGTTGATTAAGAGAGCTCCAATCAGAATCCCATTCTGATCGAGGCAGAGTTTACGATAGTGGCCTCTCTTCTCGTCCTTTTTAATGAGAACCTCCCCCACCCTGCTTGAACGAAAATCTCCGATAGAGGCTATGGAGAGGCCAAAAATTCGTGTCACATTCATCCTGAGGTTCCCTGGATAGACCCCTCTTTCACCTGCCATATTCCTTCCAACGATCTCCCCCTGCTCAATAGCAGAAGGCCACAGTCCGTAGATGACCTTCTTTTGCGTAAAAAAATCGGGTGTTTCCGCCACATCTCCAGCCGCATAGATTCCTTCAAGATTGGTTTCAAGAAAATGGTTAACCAGAATCCCTCGTTGAGTCTGAATCTTGCTCCTTTTTAAGAATTGGATATTCGGCTCAATTCCTTTCCCGGCAAAGATAAAATCCACTTCCATCTCTTCCCCATTGTCGAGGATCGCTATTTTTGTCCCCCTCTTTCTCCTGAGCTGGACCACATCCCTGCTTTTTAAAACTCGAATGCCTATTTTCTCCAAATGCCGTTCTACAAACTCTGAGGCCTCTTGATCAAGAATTTGGGAAAGGAGATGGTTGGATTTAACTACCATCGTATACTGGCCTCCTTTTCGATAGAGGGCTTGGAGGGTTTGTAGAGAGACAAGGCCTCCCCCTAAGAATAAAACCTTCTGGACCTGGGGTTTTAAATCCTTTAAATATTTTGCATGGTCCAGATTTCTTAGAACTCCGATCTCCTCTTTTTTTATGCCTCGTATTTTGGGCCTGACGGGAGAGCTGCCGGTAGCGATTAAGAGAAGGTCGAAGGGCTCTTTTTTTTCTTGATCCAGCAACACCTCTCTCTTCTGGGCATCTATCCCTAAGACTTCTGTTCCAAAAAGGGTCCTCACTCCCATGCTTTTATAGTAATTTTTATCCCTAAGGAAGAGGCCTTCCTCTCCTTTTATTCCTCCCATGATAAAGTAAGGAGTGATCACCCGGGAATAGGCTGGATAAGGCTCTCGATCGATGAGGGTAATTTTGGATTCCTGATCCTTTTTTCTAAACGTTTCAAGAGCAGCCAATCCCGCTGCACTATTCCCGATGATCACAATCCTCTTTTTCCCCATCTCAAACTCCTATCATTCCAATCCTAACTCTCTTAATTTCTCTTTGGTAGGAACTCCCTCTTTATCCCACCCTCTCAATTCATAGTATTCTGGAAGCATCTTTTCGAGCTTAACGACAAAACCTTTTGCAGGCCCACTCGGCATCGGGTCCTTAAGAAGTCGATCTGGTAATCGATCCTCTTTGCCTGAAATCCCGGCTTTTAGATTGAAGAGCCTTTCGAGATTCCAGATTCTCTCTCCCGCTTTCATCAACTCCTCCAAGGTCATCTTCACGCCTGTGGCGGCTTTCAAATATTCCAGAATCTCTGGAGCCCCGAAGGCAAAGGTATTGAAAAGACAGATTCCAGATGAATCGACCACCGCTGTTAGGTCCTGAAAAGTTTTGGTCCAACCCGCCTTCTCTTCTGTTTCAAAAGGATCAAGCTTCTGAGGAGAGCCCAAAATTTCAGGAGAAATCATATATCCCCTCACATGACAGGCCCCACGATTGGAGGTCGCGTACTCCAATCCCATCCCCTGGGCTCCTCGGGCATCATAGGCAGGGAACTCCTGTTTCTTTACACTCATGGAATATTCAGGATGTCCGTATCTTTCGGCCACTCTATAAGATCCTTCAGCCAATGTATCTCCAAATCCCTCTCGATAACCAATGGCCTTTACCATTTCGACCATCGCATCAGGGTCACCGAAGTTTAAAGACCGACCGACCTCTTCTTTGGAGACAATTCCCTTTTCGAACAATTCCATTCCACAGGCAATCGTCACCCCTGCCGAGATGGGGTCGATCCCTAAGATATCGCAGAAATAATTGGCCTTCCCTATCGCATCGATGTTATCGACTCCACAGCAGGCACCCAGAGCCCAGTCGCTTTCGTATTCAGGCCCTTCACTGAAACAGGCGTATTTTGGGTTCGTCACTCTCACCACCCTTCCACAGGCAATGGGGCAACCAAAACAGGCTCTGTTTCGCACCAAGATCTGCTCAGCGATGGTCTCTCCGCTAATCTTTTCAGCCCCTTCAAAGACCCCCTCCTGGAAATTTCGAGTGGGGAGGATTCCGCTCTGGTTAATGATATTGATCAGGATGGCCGTTCCATAGGCAGGTAATCCCTGAGAAGAAACCGGATTGGCTTTGACTTTCTGAAACCCATCCAGGGTGGCCTTTCTAAAGGCCTCTTTATCTGCCACCTGTACACTTCCAGAACCTTTGACCGCCACCGCTTTCAGATTCTTTGATCCCATGACCGCTCCTACCCCAGATCTTCCTGCCGCTCGGTGCTTATCATTGATGATACAGGCAAATCGAACCAATTTCTCTCCCGCAGGTCCGATGCAAGCCACACGGGCATCCATATCCGTTTCTGAAAGAATCTGGTCTGTCGCCTCATGGGTAGTCTTTCCCCATAGGTGCTTTGCATCCCTGATCTCCACCTTTCCATCTTCTATGTAAAGATAGACTGGGTCTTTTGATTTCCCTTCGATCACGATAAGGTCAAAGCCTGCAAATTTAAGTTCTGCCCCGAAATGGCCTCCTGAATTAGAGCAGGCAATCGCCCCCGTCAATGGGGATTTCGTAATCGCCATATATCTTCCTGCCGCTGAGGCACTTGTCCCCGTGAGAGGACCTGTAGCCAGGATCAGTTTATTGTCAGGGCTCAATGGATCTACCTTGGGATCTATCTCATCATAGAGAATCTTTGATCCCAGACCTCTTCCCCCTATGAATTTCTCGGCAATATTTCGGTCTAATTCTTCTACCCTCCACTCTCCATTGGTAAGATTGACTCTTAATATCTTTCCGATCCATCCCTTCATGGCTGCACCTCCTTTGAGGAAGACTCAAGTTTTTTGGCTGTCGCTACCCGCTTTAACCGTGTCGGAGTGGACTCTTCCTCATATTTCAATGCCCCCGTAGGACAGAAAAGGACACATTCAGGCTGTCCGTCACATTCATCACATTTGATTGCCTTTCCCAAAGGGGCATAGTAGGTAATCGTCCCAAAAGGACAGGCCAAAGTACACATTCGACAACCCACGCACCTTTCCGGGTCCACTTTAACGACCCTAACCCCAAAATCTCTCGTGATGGCTCCACTTGGGCAGGCCTTCATACACCATGCCTCGTCACACTGGGTACAAATAATGGGTGTGTAAAAGGCTTCCTCTCCAAAGATAGAGACTCTTACTCTCGAGGCAATGGGATTGAATTCTCCTACCTTCTTAAAAGAACACCCTAATTCACATAAACGACATCCCGTACATTTTTCCGGATAAACCGAAATCTTTTTGATCATCCCCAATCCCTCCTTTCTTGAAAATATTTTTTTCTTGGAGATGAATAAATGTTAACAAGAAACCAAAAATAAGGCAACAGAAAAATGAATAAACCGGTAATCCTTTGGCAAAGGGTGGAAATAAATTTTAAGCCCGACAGGAGTATTGGAGAAAATAGAATTTAGGAATGAGAAGAGATGGGATCTGGGAAAACAGCTTGGAGGCGGCAACCGGATTTGAACCGGTGAATAGCGGTTTTGCAGACCGCCGCCTTACCACTTGGCTATGCCGCCTCTGGAGCGGGAAACGGGATTTGAACCCGCGACTTCAACCTTGGCAAGGTTGCACTCTACCGCTGAGTTATTCCCGCTCCGATTTTCAATAAATAAATTAAACGATCAAAAAATACTTGTCAAGAGAGTCAGACAACTGACCGTCTATCACTTTTAGGTACTCCTTTCTGAATTAGTTTCTAACCATGGGAAGGGGCGGAGTGTGGGTGGAGGGATATGTTTTTTGAGAGATTTTAGAGAGAGATTCTGAGTGGAAAGAAAGTAATAAAAGAATAGACAACCAATGGTGAGAAAGGACAGTCGGGATCCTTTCTTTTTTGAAGTGAGGCGGACGTTTGGGTAGCGCATCGCTACGGCATAACCGATGGCGGTCAGTAACAGAACGGCTAAGCCGATAAACAGGGTGAATCGGGCCAGGG
>Ga0101945_1000254_pt1 | contig 110257 bp, 111 predicted proteins | sample DewCreD2012metaG_2_FD_75246 | JGI IMG/M metagenome (GOLD analysis project Ga0101945, IMG submission 75246) | Hot spring sediment bacterial and archeal communities from British Columbia, Canada, to study Microbial Dark Matter (Phase II) - Dewar... ... | reverse complement strand
GCCCCCCTGTTCCCATCGGGTTCATCGCACCGCTTCCTGACCGCCTCAGTTCGCGGGGAGGAGATCCTAGCCCTGTATGTGGTAGAGATCGAACTGAAGGAAGGCCCTGCTCGCTCTGGACATGTCCGCCTTTATGATCCAGATGGAAGGCTTTTGCTTAACATACGCCTGGAGGATGGGATAGTATATAGCGAACCCGTCGCTTCAACTTCCAGGTCCCCAGGTCATGCTCGCCCCAAAGAAGCAATATGCTGTCGTCCAGAGTTCTATCTCTGTCTGGGCGATGCAACTACCTTATGTGCGGCTGCCTGTATACCCTGGGGAGTGCCTGCATGTGTTGCGTGTCTCGCCGCTTTATATACAGCGTGCGCGGCGCTCTTCTGTTATATGTGCTAATCTAATCTGTAAATGGGAGCACAGGATGGGAACTCAAATTTCTCGAAGGTTTCGCGGCGTATTGATCCTTCTGTCGAGCATCCTGCTGCTTGCCATTCCTGCTTTATATTTCCCTTTTCCAGAGGTGCTTAAATACTGGGCCCTCACCCTGGGATTTATTTCAATCCTGCACATATACTCCGTCTATCCCCCAGCCATAATCCCTCCTCGACTCTCCCGGGGGATCGGATGGGCAACCTGGATCCTGGGTTTCGGTTTGACACTGAGTGTAGGCTATCTCCAACTGGTCCAGGAAGCTTTTGATGGGCTGGCTCTGATTTTCATTTTCGCCCTGGCATTCCCTATGCTGGGACGTCTTATGATTTTTGTTTTTCCTGGCTTGGTGCTGTTCTTCGGGATCCAGCTGGCACTGATGTGGTTGGGCAAACCATTCGCTGCGAATGTCACATGGATAGCCATCGCCGGCACACTGGCCTTTGCTATCGGCTCCTTAGCGGGCCTCTGGATTCTCAAAGCCTTCCAGGTCCAACACCATCAACGCTAACCCCTCGCGTGTGGGAATGAGCCAAGGGATTCTGCATCGCTTCCTGTAAGGAAGAACTCAGCAGGCCATAGAAGCCCAGGGCTCGAATGCTGTCGAACCGGATAAAGCCCATTGGCGCTAAGAGCCGATGCTCGTCGAAATCGAGGGGGAGCGGGTGCGGGTCTTCACGGGCCTGGCGATGCGGGCGCGTCTTGTGCGGGTCTTAGGCCCGGCGCGAGCCCTGCGGGTGGCCCAGGCCGTGGCCCGGCACGGCGGGCCGGTGCTGGGGGTGGATCGGTTCAGTCCTCCAAGGCGCCGGGTCATGCCAAGGACGTGGCACGCCCAAAGCAGGATGTCTGCTGCAATTGGCTGGCATTGAATTTCTGCATTGATGCGGCCACAATTGGGTGCGTGGGTTGTTGTTTCGCAAACCCCGCGCTATTTGCTGCCTGTCTAGCCGCCGGAACCGCAGCATGCTTTGCTGCCAACTGCTGGTTCTGTTAGAGCGGGAGGAGGCACATTATGAACCGGGCCTCGATTCCTCTTCTCTTGCGGTGGAGTCTTCCCATGCTGAGCCTCATTCTGGGCGGGATGCTCCTTATGAACGGACTGGCCCTCGGCATCCCGTGGCTGCCCGTGTTCAGTCTGGCGGCTTTCCTGCTGGCAGCGGTCTTCCTTCGATATGGTGACACACAGGTTAGTGTTGGCGTGGGGCTGGCCCTGCTGCTGGCCGGATACACCGGGATGCTAATCGGCGTGCTGCTCCGACAGTTCCAGACGCCATTGGAAATCGCGGCCATCCTGAGCATAGGGGGGATGGTCCTGGGCCTATGGGCGGACCGCCGCAAGCGATCTATGTGATCCGCTCTGCTGACAGGCGGAAAACACAGGACCTTCCCCCGCTTGGAAGAGTGGAAACGCTCAGCGGCGGGCGGCTGGGGGTGCGAAGTTTGCGGGACCCCGAGGTGCAGGCCCTGCTGGACCGCGCCCGCCCCGGCTAGCGCTGGGAGCCGATGCTCCTGGAGATCGAAGGGGAGCACATCCGGGTCTTCACGGGCCTGGCGGTGCGCTGGCGCCTGGTGCAGGTTCTGGGCCCGGTGCGGGCGTTGCGGGTGGCCCAGGCCGTGGCTCGGATGGGAGGCCCGGTGCTGGGGGTGGATTGGGGGAGGCGGGATTTCCTGCGCCGGGCCGGAGGGGCGCTCATCGCGCAGATCACCCTCTCAATCTTAGGAAGCCCCAAGTCAGTGAAGGTCGAGCATGAGCCTGCAAGCCCTAAACCTCCCGTCGAAATTTCGGTTGAACCTGCAGATGCTCATACTTACACTCAAATGCTTCGCCATGCCTTTAATAATACACACGTGCTTCGAATCAGTCGGTTTCTTAAAGCACAAGGATTTGCTCCCTATGAATCACCTTCTGTAATGTGGATTCGCGAGAGTAACAAGCTGGTGCGAACCGTTGCCATCCATCGTTATGTAACGGACGGCCAAGAAGCCGTTCTTGTATATGGAGAAGAAGTAAGCGGTCTCGTATGGGCCTATGCGATTGTTATCCCTAATAATGGACAGCGATATGCTCTAAGGGTTGGCTCAAGTGGTCAAATCGAACGCTTTGAAGCACCCATGATCAATCAGGTGGATTGGGATTGCTTGATCTGTAATGCACTTTGTGGTGGTTTATGCGGTGTGGGATGCGCATTAGCGTGCGTAATTATTTGTGGACCCAACGTTGTCTGCACCCTGATTTGCGGAGGGATGTGTGGCGGCCTGTGTGGAGGAGGATGCTACTTCGGTTGCGGACGTTTCTGCTAGCTCGGTTCAGATGCTCTGCTGTTTCTCAATAGCCCGGGCATGGTCTGGCAGACAGATGTCTACCAGCCTATCGTCCCTCATAATCCCGGGACTGCGTCTGGATCTTTGCTTGAAAGGAGGAAATCATGGGAGCTGGGCAGCGAGAAACCGATCTCCGGATCCAGATCCTGCTCTCCACTGTGATTGGGGCGTCGGCCTTCCTGATCACAAGTCTAGCCATATGGTTGGGCTTTGAGCAAAGGACATGGATGGAGGCGATTCTCCCGGTGCTGGCCGGTGCCCTCAGTTTCGCCATCGCATTTGCCCTTGTGCGCTTTCTGGTTTTCTTCCGCAAACGCTGACTTGCTGCTCGGAGAAGCGATGCACCTACGGGCTGATGGGATAGACTCGCCGTGACAGGTCGAAGCCGGAACAAATAGGGAGGCGCTCCCTGCAGGATCCCGAGGTCCAGGCGCTGCTGAACCAGGCCCGCCCAGATTGGCGCTGGGAGCCGATGCTCCTGGAGATCGAAGGGGAGCACATCCGGGTCTTCACGGGCCTGGCGATGCGCTGGCGCCTGGTGCAGCTTCTGGGCCCGGCGCGGGCGTTGCGGGTGGCCCAGGCGGTGATCTGTGGCGTTCAGATGGCGAGCCCGCCACGTATGCAACCCCTCCTTCTTAGCTTTCTGATCCTTCTCACCATGTTGCTCACTTCCCATAACGCATCCGCATATTCGGTGTGTTGCAAGTGGTCCACGAATTACGCCACGTATCGCTATGGTTACCTCCCAATGGCCTTCTGGGATCCCACCGATCGTGGCGCATCGGCCTGGACCAGTGTCCCCACCACTAGCTGGCGCTACATCAAATATAGCGGATCACCCAATTACATCGAGTGGGGAGGATGGGATGGGCCAGGAAATGCTCTCGCAATCACAGTCCTCTCCGGATACGGAAATACGATCCAATCGTTCTGGATTCGATATGATAAAGATGAAAACTGGTATACAGGGACGGGAACTCCTGCAAGCAACCAATATGATGCTTGGTCTGTGATCACCCATGAGTTCGGTCACGCCCTGGGCTTGCTTCATACACAGTCCATTTACTGCCCCGGAAATGCTACAGATGCCACAATGTGTGGTCAAATCTTTCGAGGAACTCCATGGTTTCGAAGTTTAGAGACCGATGACCGAAATGGAGTTTCGTATTTGTATCCATGGTAACGGACACGTTAAAGGAGCCAGGACCGTTGAAGACAATGCCTCATCCCCCTAACCATGGAATTGTCCATAGTGCTTACTACATTTGTGAATTTGGAGGATTTCCTATGTTTTCGCGTATCATTCGGGAAAATCGAAGGTTCCTTCTCGTGCTGAGCGTGTTGAGCGGGCTGGGATGCCAGCCGGGTCTTCCCAACACCCCTCCCCCTTCCCCCTTCGTTTCAGCGCATCCGGTATACGCGGCGCTGTCCCGCCGGGAACGGATTCAGCAGGCGGATGCCATCGTGCGGGCCGAGGTGCAGGCCATCTCCCCCACCCGCTGGAACTCGGACAGCGGCCAGCCCTGGACCCCACTCCCCCCTGAAATCCCGGATCGCCCGGTCCCCGTGCCCATCCACACGGTCACCTTGCGGGTGATCCAAACGCTGGCCGCGCGCGAGCCACTCCCGGATTCGATCGAAGTCGTTGTCGTAGGGAATAGCCCTCTGGAAGCGCCTCCGGCTCACCAACAATGGGTGAAAGTGCCTGCGGAGCACCAGCTCCACGTGGGGGATTCCATTGTAGCCTTTCTGAGTCGGAGGGATCTGGTGTGGGAGGGGGGCAGGCGATCCGTGTGGATGTTTAATGTATATAGGTTTCCCGGCTGCCTCGTATCTGAAGGCGCGCCCGGATGGGCGATGGGGAGAGGAGGTCTTCGATGGGCCACCGGAGGAGCGACAGCCGCTACGCTGGGAGGAGCTGGAAGCTCAGATCCGGGCGCTGCGCTCGCCATAAGACCCTGTGGTCTCCACGGGGAGAAGGTCGCGAGGCAAGGCTCGATACTTTCGGAAGGTAAAGGTAGAGGTTGAAGAGGTGCGGAATGCAAGCACCTCCACGCCTGAAGAATTTCTCCTTGCGGAAGAGGCGATCACGGGGCGCGGCTGCTTCGGGTGCTGGGCCCCGTGCGGGCCCTGGGGGTAGCCTGGCTGGTGGCCCGGCACGGCGGGCCGGTGCTGGGCGTGGATTGGGGGAGGCGACGGCTGTTGCGCCAGAGCCTGGCCCTGGCCGGGCTGGCGCTGCTGCGGCGGATCCCCGGAGGGACCCATGCCCCTCGAACCGCCGGTTCGGCCCCTCCTCGTCTCGGTCCAGGGGAGGGGGAGCTCTGGGAGGGGTTCGTGCTCCTTCCGGAAGGCGCCCCGATTCCCCCCTTCGGGACCTGTGCCCCCGCCCCCATCCTGTGCCAGACCGATGGCCGCCCGGAGGTCGAGGCCTTGCGGGGGGAGACCCTCACGTTTACGGAACTGGCGCCGTTGCGTTCCCTCATCCGGTTCCCCTTGTATGGGCCCTCCCGGCTGCCGCCGGGGATCGTGTGGCGGGGCGCGGCCGTCACCCGCTTTGCGCGTTCGGGGGAGGTGTTTTCGGTATCGTTGAACTTTGGGGACGGGGAGGGGGTGCCGCGGATCCGGCTGATCGCCCAGCCAGTGTATCCGTCCCCGTATCCGGTGTGGCCGGTGTATGCGTCGGAGCGGCCGGAGGAGCCCATCTGGCCTGAGAAGGTGTTCTTCACGCCCCGGCCGGGGCTGCTGCTCCCCAGCGCGCGGGGGCATCTGGCGCTCTGGCAGGAGGCAGGCGTGCTTTACACCCTGATCGCTGAGCACGATCCCCGCCGGGAAGCCACCATCGCCCTCATCGCATCGCTGCAACCCATCCACCCGTGAAAGCTGAGGAATTTAAGCCATCGGGAGCCCATACTCAAAGGCCACTGCGATCCCTGATAGAAGATCTGGCAAATTTGACTGTCAGAAAAATAAATTTCAAAGGAGGAAATCATGGCACTCGCGTTTATTTATGCTCCATTTTCTGGACGAATTACTAACTTGGACAATGGAGTTTGTGCTCCTCATTTCGCTTGTTCAGGAGAATCCGGGTTGGTAGATATAGGCACATGTGGATCGTTGACTGATTTGTATCTTTATGTCAGCTATCCAGCTGTTGTAAAAGTTTACATTTATACACGAACTCTTTGTTGCTGTAAAGCGCCAGGTGGGTATGGATTGACCCGAATTGTAGATTTATATGCTACCAATAATCGCTATTTGGGATCGATCTTGTTTGGTCACATTGATACCGGGAATGGGGTAAGGGATGGCTGGCATTCTATTTCAGGCTCCTCATTTGGTCCTTTAGGAAAGGTGCCAGGAGGATCATGCTGCCCACCTTGCGGTTGTAGCCTCTGTTGCTATACAGGACCACATACTCACATGGGTTGTTATGGAGGAGTTCGGATGTCATTATACTGTGGACAATGGGTTACTGGTGGATCAACGGCAATATATCGGTTCGAATTTTATTAATTTTGCAGAGGGATGAGGGGGTTGAAATGAAACGCTCTGTATGGTTATTCTGGATGTTGTGCGGCTTCTGGTTGTGGGAGCTAGCCTGTTCAAGGATATCTCCCGGGGCCAGCTCGCCCATGCGGATGGCCTCTCCTACAGAGCCTACCGCCTTATGGAGGTTCACGCCTTCTCCTACCTGGCCCTCCCCCTACTGCCGCTGGCTGACGTGGATTCCTGACGAGCATGCCCCTATGCTAAATCTCGCCGCTTGGCGCTGGGCTCCGCTTTGGAAAGCCGGTAGGATGTGGCGCCATCTCCCGGATCTCCCCTTACCCCTTTTCCCTCAGGCCCGCTCGCCGGAGGGCCGATGGCTGCAGACCGTGGCCGTTTTCGCTTCGATCTCCAGTCCATCGGAGCTGTTCCGCTCCCACCCTGCCATGGGGATATGGGTGGACATGGAAGGGTCGAACCATCGGTGGATCGAAAAGCCGGAGGAATCCTGGATGCTTAGCCCAGCGACTTTCGCTTTCCCTCAGCCCGGGGATCGTCGCCTGCAGGCGTTGCGCTTCCTGGATCTGATCAACACGATTGCTCCCCCGGAACGGGCCCGTCCCCCCATAGCCGAAGGCCCAGAGCCCTCTCCTACACCACCCGGACCACTCACACTGGTAGAGGGACGGATCATCTGGATAGATCCAGTCATCCGGATGCCATCCGTGCTCACACCGCCGGTGCCCTTACAGGGGATCTACCCGCTTGGAGGATCCCTGGCTCTGGCCCTGGATACTCGCGGGAAACTGTGGCGGGGGGATCTGCGCTTTGCGCGCTGGGAGACAGTGGAACTTTCCCAGGAGACGCCAGAGGCAATGCGACAGGTGATCGGAGTGCGAGCAGGAGCTTATGCCCTGGTGCTGGAGACCGTGGATTTCGCCACTTATCGGGTGTGGCGGGTATCGGCCAGGCAGGGAGAACCCGCCGCGCTGCTCACTTCGTTCGAAGTAGCGGCGCGAGGGACAGGATCTCGAGTTCCCACCCAGCGACTGGATGAAACCGATCTATGGATTCTGGGTTGGCCGATGGAGCAACCTTTCCAGAGCGATGCCGTGCTGCTGGACGCAGCAGGGGGTCGGATTCTGGGGCCATGGGATCTGGGGATCCCGGAAGGGAACCCGCCATGGGTGCTGCGAATCATACCCTCCCCGGACGGATCATGGCTGTGGGTGGCTCAGGATCCCATCCCCTTGATGGAAAGCATCCAGGATCCGGGACGGTGGGGAGCACTGGTGGCGGTAACGGATTTGGGCCGGGGAGTGCGTCTGCAGGGGTTCACCCTGGGGGGCTGGTTGCCGACCATCTCCGCTGCCTGGCTCTGGGAGAACGCCACTGGAACGCTCTATTTGTTGCGGCTCTCTTCGCTGGAGCGCATCCCTTTGACGGGAGTGGTTCCACCAGTGGCGGAAGTGCCCGGTGGGGGAGTGGCCGTCAATCAAGCCGACCCAGCCCAGATCGTGCGCTGGGACGCTGAAGGGCGAATCCAGGAGCTCCTGGATCTGAAGCCGGAATATGCGGCGGTCATTGGGCTGTGGTCAGACGGAACGGTTGTGTTCGCCACTGCCATCCGCCGGGAATCCGATGGCTCATGCCGCTTCGGGCTAGTGGAGATCCCAGCCCCATAAATCCCGTGACAATCGATCTCGTTCGACGAGAAAGACCTGCGGATGCCGCATGAGCACTCCCGGAGGATCAATGGAAGAATTCGGATGCTGGAATAAGGAGGAGATCTTCGATGGGCCACCGGAGGAGCGACAGTCGCGACGCTGGGAGGAGCTGGAGGCCCAGATCCGGGCGCTGCGCTCGCCATAAGACCCTCTGGTCTCCACGGGGGAAGGTCGCGAGGCCAGGCTGGATCCTTTCGGGAGGTGCGGAATGCCATCATCTTCACGCCTGAAGGATTTCTCCTTGCGGAAGAGGCGATCATGGGGCGCGGCTGCTTCGGGTGCTGGGCCCGGTGCGGGCGTTGCGGGTGGCCCAGGCCGTCGCCCGGCACGGCGGGCCGGTGCTGGGGGTGGATTGGGGAAGGCGGCGGCTGTTGCGGCAGATGAGCGGAGCGCCCGGTGGATGGATCGTCCGGCGAGGATGGAGCGGATTCACTTCTCCGCTCTTTGAGCGCTCCTCATCCGGAGCTTCGCCCATCTCCGCTCCCACGCCGGCCCGGTCGACTCCAGCCGCTCAGGTCGTCCGATGGCTCGGGCCCGGCTATGGGATCCGCCTGTCCGCCGATGGCCGCCGGGGAGTGGGGACGGGCCGGGGAGAGTCCCTTTTCCTCTGGGACGCCGGGCGCGAGGTCTTCGAGCCCCTGCGCGTGGGCTCGGAGGGGCAGCCGGCCGCCGGCATCGGACCGGCCCTCTCCGCCGACGGCCGCTTCATCGCCTTCTTCGCCCGCCAGCCCCGCCCCACCCCTCCTGGGAACCCCGATGGCTACCCTCTGGCCCTCTACGATCTCCCCACAGGGCAGCTGGAATGGCTCCCCGCTGGCGTTTCCCGGATGGGCATCGCCGGCCATGCCGGCCCCGCCCTCTCCGCCGATGGACGCCGGATCGCCTGGGCCAATGACAGCCTCTGCCCTCCCGGCCCGGGGGTCTACCTCTACGACCGCCTCGCCCAGCGTCTCTATCGAGTCCATCCCCATAGCGAGCCCCCTTCCACCCTCCATGGCAGCGCTCTGGTGGCCCTCTCCGCCGACGGCCGCTTCCTGGCCTTCGTCACCGATGATGACGGCGTGGTCGGAGAGGATCGTAATGGACAGTTCGATGTCTTCCTGTATGATCGGGAAACCGGCCGGACGCTCTGGGTCAGCCGGCCGGGCCGCCCGGAGGATCCCCCCCAGCCCAGCGGCGCGCAGCTCGTCCCGGGCACCGATGGCACCTGGGAAGGTGGCATCGCCCTCTCCGCTGACGGCCGCTTCCTGGCCTTCGCTTCCGCCGCCCGGCTGGTGGATCGCCCCCTGACGCCCTGTGCGCCCTGGCCTGGAGCCGCGCCTCTGCCCTTCTGCCGCCACATCTACCTGTATGACCGGGAAGCCGGGACCATTATCCTGGTGGACCAGAACGCAGCCGGCGAGCCAGGGGATGGGGCCGCCGAGGGGCCAACGCTCTCCGGCGATGGCCGCTGGATCGCCTTCGCCACCCGGGCCCGCAACCTGGGGCCGGTGGGACGGACGGAGTGCCCGGCCCGGCCGGTTTGGGGACGACCCTGTGACCTGTGGCTGGCCGTGGGGGATCGGGAAAGCCACCGCCTCGTGGTCCTGAGCCGGGGCGAGGCCGGGCCGCTCATGGGGCCCAGCTACCACCCGGCTCTCTCCGCCGATGGGCAGTGGCTGGCCTGGAGCTCAGAGGCCCTGGAGTGGCTTCCCACGCCGCCGCCGTTGCCAAAGGATCGGCCGGCCGAGTATCTTTACATCGCGGAACGGGAGGCGTTGCTTCGCCTCGCTAAGGAGCCATAAGGCCCAGCCCCTCAAAATGGAGAAACCCCCGGGACGAACGGGAGATCGCGGCGGATGCGCCAGGAACAAACCGGAACGATGCGCGGATGGGGATCTATTCCCTTCGGTCTTCTCCTGCTCGGGGCGCTGGCCTTCGGGGCGCCGGCGCCGGATACGGAACGGGCCACAGGGCCCGGGACCGCCCCGCCCACCCCTTCGCCGGCGCGGGTGCGCTTCGCGGTGATCGGCGACTACGGGCAGGCCGGGCCGCCCGCTGAGGCCGTCGCCCGGCTGGTTCAGAGCTGGAACCCCGATTTCGTCGTCACCACGGGGGATAACAACTACCCGCGCGGCGAGGCCCGGACCATCGATGGGAACATCGGACGCTATTATCACGGGTTCATCGCGCCCTATCGGGGCCGCTACGGCCCCGGCGCCGACCGCAACCGTTTCTTCCCAACCCTGGGGAACCACGACTGGGCGACCGCCGGCGCGCAGGCGTATTTCGATTACTTCGCCCTGCCCGGCAACGAGCGCTACTATGAGGTCCGCTGGGGCCCCGTCCATCTGTTCTTCCTGGACAGCGATCCCCATGAGCCCGATGGGATCACCGCGGACTCCCGCCAGGCGCAGTGGCTGCGGGCGCGGCTCCAGGCCTCGGATGCCCCATGGCGGCTGGTGATCCTCCACCATCCCCCCTACTCCTCCGGCCTCCACGGCTCCACCCCTGCGCTGCAATGGCCCTTCGCCGCCTGGGGGGCCACGGCCATCCTCGCCGGGCACGATCACGTCTACGAGCGCATCGAGCGGGATGGGATCCTTTACTTCGTCAACGGCCTGGGGGGCCATCCAGCCCGCTACCCCTTCCGGGCTCCCATCCCCGGCAGCCGGGTCCGCTATCGAGAGAACTACGGGGCGATGCGAGTGGAGGCGGACGCCTGTCGCATCGTGTTCCGGTTCATCGCGATCGACGGCCGCTGGATCGACACGGTCACCCGCCGGCATCCCGCATGCGAGGCCCGGCGGGACATGCGCGTTCCACCTTGACGGCGAGAACTGCATACGGTAAGATTAAAATCGAAAGACCGTGGCCCCGTCGTCTAGCCCGGTCTAGGACGCTGCCCTCTCAAGGCAGAGATCGCGGGTTCAAATCCCGCCGGGGCCACCTCTATCCGGGCGCGGCACAGGCCGCGCCCGATTTCTTTTTCGCCCGACCGGCCTCCAGCCGGACCTGCGCCTGAGCGGGGGCGCATGGGGTTTCTCCGATCGATCGACACCCTCGGAAATCGATTCCCGCGCATGGACTACATTCGCTGGCTGCGACAGCACATCGGATCGGAACCGATCTGGCTGGTCTACGCGACCGCTCTGATCGTGGACGAGGCCGGGCGCGTCCTCCTGCAGCAACGCGCGGACCTCCAGGCATGGGGCCTGCCCGGCGGGGTGATGGAGCCCGGCGAATCCCTCCTCCAGGCCCTCCACCGCGAGGTCGCGGAGGAAACCGGCCTGATCATCCAGGCCGGGAAACTGATCGGCCTGTATACATCCCCCGAGTTTATGGTCCGTTATCCCAACGGGGATCTCGTTCACTCGGTGACCGCCTGTTTCCTGACGCGCCCGATCGGGGGCACCCTGCGCCCCGATGGCCAGGAGTCCATGGCGTTGCGGTGGTTCCCCCTGAAAGCGCTCCCGCCGCTGCCACCGTGGTATGCGGCGATGATCGCGGATTACCGGCGGGGCGATCCCGCAGCGGCCTTCCGGACCGGCGCGCCCGGTCAGCCAGCCCGGAGCCCCGGAGCCACCATCCGGCATTTGCGGGAACGGATCGGCCCGGCCACCCTGGTGGTCCCGGCTACCAGCGCCGTGATCTTCAACGAGCGCGGGGAGATCCTCCTGCAGCGCCGCGAGGATAACGGGGAGTGGGGATTGCCCGGCGGGATCATGGAGATCGGCGAGCGCATCGATCAGACGCTCATCCGCGAGGTGGCGGAAGAGACGGGGCTGCAGGTCGAGCCGACCCGCCTGGTGGGCCTGTATACGGATCCGGCGTGGACCTTCACATATCCGAACGGCGATCGCTCCCAGCCGGTGGTCGCCTGCTTCGAAGCGCGCATCACGGGCGGCCGTCTCCAGGCGGACGGCGTCGAATCCCTGGAGGTGGGGTTCTTCCTGCCAAGCCGGCTCCCCGAGCCGCTGGATGTCCGCTGGCGGATTCGGATCGAGGACGCGATGGCCCATTATCCGCATGCGGTGGTCCGGTAGAAGCCAGTGCCAGCTTCTGAACCCAAAGCCTACGACGGAGGCCCGCGCCACCTATGATGGGCATGCCTGACAAGGCGCGAAGGCTCAACTGGCCTATCCTCATCGGGATGCTGCTGACGCTGAACCTGGCCTTGCTCTTGACGCCGCAGGCCATGGTCGATCTCTCCCCACCGCCCATGCCCACATCGACCGTGACCCCCATCCCCCCCACCCGGACGCCCCCGGGGACCCCGACGCCCACGGCCACGCCGGTGCCCTCGCCCACCCCCACGTGCGCGCCGGGGCGCTGGGAGGCCGGTTCGGTCCAGATGCCTGCCACCGGCGTGGAGATCCTCTATCAGGTGTATCTTCCTCCATGTGGGGATCCGGCCCGGCGCTATCCGGCGCTCTATCTGCTCCACGGTTATCCATATGATCAGACCCACTGGGATCAGCTGGGAATCCATAAGGCCATGGAAGCCGGGATCCGCGCCGGGCGCTGGCCGCCTTTCCTGATCGTGCTGCCGGGCTTCCCCGATGATCTGTATCTCTACACCAGCGGCGGGCCAGGATCGGTGGAGGCCGCGATGATGGAGGTCCTGATCCCCCATATCGAAGCCCGCTATCCCGTGGAGACGGCCCGCTGGGCCCGGGCAATCGGCGGGATCTCGCGGGGCGGTGTATGGGCCTTGGAGATCGCCCTGCGCCATCCAGAGGCTTTCGCCAGCGTCGGGGGTCATAGCCCGGCGCTGAGCGTGAATCAGGCTCCGCCCGCTTACGATCCCTTTCAGCTGACTCAGGAAGCAGATCTGCAGGGGCTGCGGATTTATCTGGACGCCGGCGATACTGACTGGGCGCTGGCAGGAACCCAGCAGCTGGCGGAGATCCTCAAAGCCCGGGGGATCCCGATACGCCTGGAGATCCACCCCGGAGGGCATGAGGATACCGCGTGGGCTCAGGCATTGGAAGCCTATCTGGATTTCTATACGGAGCCCTGGCGAGGGTTGGGGCGATAGACTGGCCCGATAGCGCTACGGGAAAACCTGTTGCGGAATCCCCTGGAGATGCGCGCGGTGTCGGAAGAGCTCCACGGATTTCTCCGCCGGATCATGCAGCCAGCGGCCGTGGTGGCGGGCCTGAGCCTGCTGGGGAAGCTCACCGGCTTCCTGGCGCAGGCGGTGATCGCCGCCCGCTTCGGCACCGGGCCGGATAAAAGCGCCTTCGATGTGGCGATGGTCATGCCGGACTTCCTGTTCCTGTTCACCGGCGGGACCCTGGCCGTGGTCCTCGTGCCGGTGCTGACCGTGTGGTCGGCGCGCAACCCGCAGGAGGGTGCCCGCCTCGCCACCACAGTGGCGCTTCTGACGGTGGGCGCGCTGACCCTGGCCGGGCTGCTGATCGCCTGGAGCGCTCCTTTCTGGGTGCGGGTGGTCTTTGGGCCGGGGCTTCCTCCATCCGTGCAGGATCGGGCGATCTGCTTGCTTCGAGTGCTCTGGGCAGGGACGGTTCTGTTCGGGCTCAGCGGGGTGCTCACGGCGGTGCTGCACTCGGCCCGGCGCTTTGTCTGGCCAGCCTTGGGCTCGGTGCTGGCAGATGGCGGCCCGATCCTTGGAGCGCTTTTCCTGGCCCGTCCCCTGGGCATCACGGGGCTCGCATGGGGGGTGGTCCTGGGCGCCTTCTTCCACACCATGACGCTGCTCCCCGGGTTGCGGGGCTGGCCGTGGACCTGGGCGATGGATCTCCGGCATGCGGGGTTGCGAACCGTGGGCGTGTTGCTGATCCCGCGGGCTCTGATCGTGGCGCTGGCCTATTTCCAGATCGCCTGGGGCTATCGCCTGATCGGCGGCCTGGAGCCCGGAGGGGTCGCGGCCCTCGCCTATAGCTGGCGCCTGATGCAGGTCCCCCAGACCCTGATCAGCACCAGCCTGGCCGTTGTGCTCCTTCCCACCCTCTCGGCCCATGCCGCCCGAGGGGACCGGGAGGCCCTGCGACGGGATCTGGGCTGGACCCTGGGGATCGCGGGGGCGCTCTCCGCGCTGGCCGGCGGCGCGTTATGGTTCGGAGGAGAGACGCTGGTGCGAGGGTTGCTGGCCCGAGGGGCCTTTGGGGAGGCGTCCGTGGAGGCCGTAGGGGCGGCCCTCCGGATGTTCGCGCCCGGACTGGTGACCTACACCCTTGCGGAGCTCACCGCGCGCGCCTTCTACGCCCGCCACGATTTCCTCCGGCCGCTGGCGGCGGCCGTCGCAGGCACCGCGGCGTATCTGGCCATGGCCCCGGCGCTGGTTCCTGCTCTGGGTGCCTCCGGCCCGGCCCTGGCCAACAGCATAGCCATCGGCCTGGAGGCGTTCCTCCTGTTGCTCTGGATGCGATGGCTCGATCGGACTCCTAACGTTTCATTCCTGATGGAACCGGGAGAGAGCCCCCCCACGGGCGAAGGGCGTTCACGTTGACGGGGCAGGCCGGGTCGCCAGGCTCTCCCGGCGGGCCAGCCGCTCCGCCCGGCGCTGGTCGGCCTCCTCCGCCTTGCGGCGCTCTTCCTCCGTCTCCAGGATCAGCGGGGGCACCGGCGCGGGTCGGCCATCCCGATCCAGCGCCACGTAAACGAAATAAGCCGTCGCCGTCACCCGTCGCTCCCCGGTCAGCAGATCCTCCGCCTCGGCCTGGATCTCCACCTCCATGGAGGTGCGCCATGCTCGGGTCATGCGCGCCCGCACGTGCAGCAGATCCCCCACGTGGACCGGGGCGCAGAACTGGATGGAATCCACCACCACGGTCACCGTGGGCCGGCGGGCGTGGCGAGACGATACAATCGCCCCTGCCTCATCCATTAGCTTCATGATCCATCCGCCGTGGACATTGCCCAGGATGTTGGCATGCTCCGGCTGCATGATCTGCGTCAGCACCACCTCGCTGTCCCGAACCCGCTTCCCTTCCATGGCGCAGGACCTCTTCGTAGGAAAGGATTTAAGGATGAAGAGCCCATCTTCCGCATGCGACCCCCATCATCCTCGCGGAGAGGGCTGTCGGCAACCAGGGGTTTACGAGGGGCCTCCGGGCACCAGGCGGACGAAGCGGCGGCGGCCCACCTGCAGCACCTTCGGCCGGTCGATGGCCACCACGGCCTCCACATCGGAGACTGTCTCCCCATCCAGCCGGACCCCACCCTGGCGGATCAGCCGGCGAGCTTCGCTGCGGCTGGCGGCCAGCCCGGCGGCCACCAGCACATCCACGAGCGCCTGCGGGCCGGACAGAGAGAACGCGGGCATCTCCTCGGGGAAAGCCCGCTCCTGGAACACCGTGCGGAAATGGGACTCCGCCCGCTCCGCCGCCTCTTCCCCGAAGAAGATCGAAACGATCTCGCGGGCCAGCTCCATCTTCACATCCCGTGGGTGCAGGCTCCCCGATCGCAAACCCTCCTCAATGGCCGCGATCCGCGGGGGCGGGTAGCGGGTGACGAGCTTGAAGTAAATCGGCATCGCCTCATCGGGGATGCTCATGACCTTCCCGAACATGTCTTCCGGCGTTGTGTTGAGCGGGATGTGATTGCCCAGGGACTTGGACATCTTGCGGACGCCGTCCGTGCCCGGCAGCAACGGGAGCAGGATCGCCACCTGGGGCCGCTGACCGAAGGCTTCCTGCAGCTTCCGGCCAGCGACCACGATGTTGAACAGCTGATCCGTCCCCCCGATCTGCACGTCCGCCTGCAGGGCCACAGCATCGTAGCCCTGCATCAGCGGGTAAAAGGTCTCGTGCAGGAAAATGGGATCGCCGCTCTTCAGGCGTTCCGCGAAGGACTCCCGGGCCAGGAATTGCTGCACCGTGAAATGGGAGGCCAGACGGATCAGATCGGCAAACGTGAGTTTGGAAAGCCACTCGGCGTTATAGCGGATGATGGTCCTGTGGGGATCCAGCACCCGGAAAGCCTGCTCCGCATAGGTGCGCGCGTTGGCCTCTACCTCCTCCGGGGACATCAGCGCCCGTCCCCGCAACTGATCGGAGGGATCCCCGACCAGCGCGGTGAACGTGCCGATCACCAGGATGGTCTCGTGCCCCAGGTCCTGGAACTGACGCAGCTTCCGCAGAGGGACCGTATGCCCCAGGTGCAGATCGCTAGTCCGCGGGTCCACCCCCAGATAGACCCGCAGCGGGCGTCCCTCCTGGAGCCGCTCCCGCAACTCGGCCTCCATCGTCCGGCGCAGCGTCTCATCGCCGTATTCGGTGCCCTGCATCAGGAGAGCGACCTGTTCGTCGATCGCCATCGACATCCCACAACCTCCCCGTTCGGGTCGTTCCCTTCGGGACCCCATCTGGCCTTTCCCGCCGTAAGGAGGCTCGGAGAAGCGGGGTGGTCAGCCCGTCCGCCTCCCACCGTTCCCATCGCATGCCCACCGAGGCGCTCCTAACCCCAAAGTATGCCATCCGGAGCCTCCATCGCCAAGTTCAGCGGAGCGGGCGACAGGGCTTCCCTTCAAATGGCTATCATCTTTATGGAGGGAATCACTCATACATCAGGAGGCAAGGGATGAGCTCCGGTCTGCGTATCCATCCAGAAGAAGTCCGCCAGCAGATCCAGCGCCTGCGGGGATGGCGAGCGGAATGGGCCGAGCAATTGAGGACCGCCCAGCGGTTGGGCATCGCCCTGATCGAGACGATCCGCGCGGTTCCCGGGCGGGGATTTCAGGCGGAGCACACGGCCCAGGCAAGATACCTGGGCCGGGTCGAGGACCGGGCGGAGCTCCTGGCACGGACGCTGGAGCAGGCCCTGGCCCGTCTCGAAAACGCCTTCCAGGAGGCCGCCCGGCTTCTCCAGGAGCCGATCTCCTCCGCCGCGATGGGCGCCCTCCCGACGGCGGCGGTGGCCGCCTCATTTGAGGAAGCCTATGCCTTCATCCGCAAGTGGGAGGGCGGATATGTGCACGATCCCCATGATCGGGGCGGACCGACGAATATGGGCATCATCCAGGCCACCTATGACGAGTACCGTCGTCGCCACGGGCTGCCCCCGCAGGAGGTGGCCCGGATCACGCCGGCGGAAGTCGAGGCGATCTACCGGGAGTTCTGGGAGCAATCCGGGGCCGAAAGGCTCCCCCGGCCGCTGGGGCTGGTGCATATGGACACGGCCGTCAACATGGGGCCGGTGTGGGCCCGGGGGTTCTTGCAGGAAGTTCAGCAACGGAACCCGGGAACCCCTGAGGCGGCGGCGGAGGCGTATCTGGAGCTGCGCCTGAACCGCTATCTGGAGCTGGCCCGGGATCCCTCCCAGCGCCAGTTCCTGGCCGGATGGCTCAACCGCCTTCAGGATCTGAGCGGCCATGCCGTGAGCCCGGAATTCCAGCGTGCCTTCCAGGAAAGGATCCTCAACCGTCTCGCAGAGGATCCGGAGTTCACCCCCACCCGTGACTTCCTGGTCCGTTTATGGTCGCCACAGGGAGGTCAGAACCCATGAAAACATTGCGATGGCTTCTCATGGGCATGGTGATCCTGAGCGCTGCTTGCGCCCGGGCGACTTCGGGGAAGGATTCCCGGCCGGCCACCGAGGCCCCGGTGGATGTCGCGCCGGCGAGGCCAGCGGCTTCTTCTGGAACAACCGTCCTCACCTTTGAAGAAGCGATCCAGAGCGGCGATTGGGCCGCGGCCCAGGCGATCCTGGAATCCGAGGGCGAACCTTCGTTTCCCGCATCCGTTCTGAACCGGATCATGATCGAGGGCCTCCGCCTGGCCATGAGCGCGGAGGGCGCGGAGGCCCGGCGACATATCGAGGGCGCCCTCGCGCTGGTCCGCAAGGCCTGCCGGTGCCTGGACGATCGAGGCCGCCTGATCCCCGGGATGCCACCGAAAGGCTTCCGGGGGGAGCTCTATCTCACGCTTTATCACATGCGGGGCGCCACCTCCTATGATCCTTTGTATGACTGGGCCACCGAGCAGGTGGCGCAGCGCCACCGCCTGAACAGGGAGGAGATCTTCGATCGGAGCGGCACGAAGACGAATCCCGTGGGGGTGTGTCGGTTCGGGGATCGAATCTTCGTGGTTGCGGGCTTCTGGATTTTCGATCTGGAGGGATCCCTTCAACAGGAAGCTCCCGGCCTGGATTCGCTGAGCGAAGGGGAGCGGCTTCCCCGCCTGTATTATGTCTTCTGCGATGAGAAGGAACAGAAAATCCAGTGGGTCAACGTGTCGGGAGGCGGACGGGGGGTTTCGCTGGAGGCGAAGTGGGATGGAGAGGGGTTCCGCTGGGTGGAGACGGCTCGCATCAACCTGGCCGCCCAGACCTATGAAGAGGTCCGGAAGCAGATCGAGGCGGGACGGCTGGAGGAGGCCTTCGAGGCCTATTATGATAAAGGGTTCACGAATGAGGTCGACGCGGATCCGGAACTGGCCGCGCTGGCCCTCCGGCAGGGGATGACCGTGGCCCGCCAGCGGGCGGAGGCCGGAGATGTCGCCAGGGCGCGGCGCGCGCTTCACGCGGCCTTCTCGATCGCCGCCTTCCGTTACCGGCTGGATAGTGGGACCTTCCTGCCTGTAGACTGGGAGCAACGCCCCCGATCGCTGGAGAAATGGGCCCAGGAGGCGTTCGGCGCGGATCCCCAGGCCCCGAGCTATGCCCGGATCTATCGGGATGCCCTGACGGAATACGCCGCCCTGCTGGTTCAGGACCATCGCCCCCAGGAGGCCGAGCCGATCCTGCGGGCTCTGACCATCCTCGCCCCGAACCATGCGCCGGCGTATCTCTATCTGGGCGACGTCCTCTGGGATCAGGGGAAGCCGGAGGAAGCTCGTCGCTTCTATCAACGCTATCAGGAGCTCACACCGGGCGGGCCCTGGCCGGATCGGGTGCGGGAGCGCGCGCCGTAAATCCCCAATCCCCTCGGGGCCTGGATCGCGCAGGCCGGATCCCCCGTAGACGGGCCTCCAGGTTCCTCAGGAAGAGAACCTCTCCCCTCATGCGGAGGGCGGGTGGGCGCGCTGAAGACGCCCACCCGCACCAGCGCTAAGGTCCCCAGGCGACCCGCTGGCTCAGGGGATCTGGAAGCTGTTCGCCCAGGTCCAGGATCTTCCGGGGCGTTCCCCCGCCGGCTGGGATCAGATACACCCCCCAGCGCCCATCCGCATTGGAGAGATAAGCGATCCACGCCCCATCGGGAGACCATGCAGGGCCCATCTCCCAGCCCCCGCCGGTCGTGAGGGCCCGGAAGAACCCTCCGGTCGTAGCCACAATCAGATCCCAGCTCCCCTGGATATCGGTTGCGTAAACCAGGGTCGATCCATCCGGGGCCCAGGCGGCCTGAACATCGTTGGGATGCTGGCTCAGACGGATGGGCGCAGAGGCATTTGGAGGCAGCACCAGTAACCCGCACCCACTTCCCGCACAGCCGGTCCAGGCCAGCGTCCCATGGGGCCCCCACGCGGGGAACCGCCCGGAGGCCACGCGCTGGGAGGCCTGCGGATCCCGAAGGTCGATCACTCGAATCCCCCCGGCGCCGTCCATGAAAGCCAGCCGTTGTCCATCCGGCGACCACGTAGGCCAGGCGGCCCCTGGCCCGGCCACCTGTATGGTCTCTCCGCTCTCCAGATCCTTCACCCAGATCCCTGCCCCGGCGATCCGATAAGCCAGCCGTCGCCCGCCCGGCTGCCAGGCTGGCTGATCAGCCCCCAGGGCGACTCGCATCCCACGCCCGCCCGCATCCACGACATAAAGGGCATAGGTCCCGGCCTCCGCCTCATATACGGCGTAGGCCAGCCGCCCGACGGGGATCAACGGCGGGAGAGGCGTGCCGGCCCCCGCAAGAGCGCCGGGGATCGGCGTGGGGGTCGCCTGAAGGCAGAGGGTTCCCATCTCCTGGGCTTTCTTCTGAACCTCGGGATCCGCAAAAAGTCGGAGGGCAGCCTGATACTCGATTTCCGCCGGACAACCTTCCCCCTTTGTCCTCAGAAGATCTCCATAGGCGACATGGGCTTGGAAGAGGCGGCGCGCGGTATCCCGGTATCCCGGGTTCAGCGCATAAATTTCCTGGAAACGCCGGATCGCCTCCGGCCAGTTCACCCCCCAGTAATCCCGGGCCGCTACATAGAGGGTCGCCATCCGGTAAGCGGCAGACGCCTCCGGCGGCAACGGGCCCAGGCGCGCCGCCTGATCGAGATAGAACAACCCTTCCGCCAGACGCTCTTCTTGACCTTCCAGCAAACGCATCCCATAACGAAGAGCCGCATCCCGCAGCATGGAGACGACCTCGCGGGACCGGAAATCCGGATCACGGTTTCGGATCTGCATCAGTAACTCGACGGCACGAGGGAGATCATCCCGGGCATAAGCTTCCTGAGCGGCCTGAAAAACCTCTTCCAGCAGGACCGAGGAGGGAATCGCCGTGGGGGTTAGACGGGCTGCGATGCGCCGACGAGCCTCCGCAAGGGCCGCCTCCACCGTGGGGTCAGCCGGCCGAAGGCGGCGCGCGCCCTCCAGGAAGGCCAGCGCCCGCTCATCCTGGCCGGCTTCCAGCATGGCCATCGCCTGACGGACCGCGCTGTCCACCGTGGCCTGAGCCCGTCGCTCCCGCTCGGCCGTCCCGTGTTCCCAACCGACCCGCCAGCCCGCGAAGGCCATCCCCCCAATCATCCCGAAGGAGAGCAAGGCCATCACTATCCCTGTCCAGAGGCGTCCGAAACGTCGAGCTGGAACACCGCTCATCCTTCAACCTCCCGTTCGATCCTCCCCAGGCCATGGAGAACGAGCGCGAAGGCCAGGCCCAGGCAGCGCCCTGTGAGATCAGGCCTAAGCCGATCGCGAAAAGCCAACGAATCGCCTGGCATGAAGACCATCGCCAGGCCCATGTTAAACTCAATTTCGAAGAGCCGGAACATCGGGTTTCCATAGAGGGCCTCCGGGGTCGAGCGGGATGCTTTCGGCATCCGACCCGGCCCCGGTTCGGCCAGCAGGCGAGAGAGGAGACAATAGAGAGAACGCGAGCGAGGAGACAGCTATGCCTTCCCACAAGCTCTCGGAGTTGCTGAACGCGTTGCCATTGCCTTATCGACGCACCGGAGGCGACCCGGAGATCCTGGAGGTGGTGACCGACTCGCGCCAGGTTCGTCCCGGCGCCCTCTTCGTGGCCTATCGGGGGTTGCAGCATGACAAACACGCCTTCATCCCCGATGCCCTGGCCCGCGGGGCTTCCGCCGTGGTGGGGGAGCGACCCCGGGAGGAAGTCCCGATCCCCGAACCCATCCCGTATGTGGAAGTGCCCAGCGGCCGGGAGGCCCTGGCCTGGCTATGCGCCGCCTTCTGGGGCTTCCCCTCCCGCCGGTTGCTTCTGATCGGCGTGACCGGGACGGATGGCAAGACCACAACGGTGAATCTCATCCATTCGATCCTGACGGCCGCGGGGCGACGGGCCGGGATGATCAGCACGGTGAACGCCGTCATCGGGGATCGGGTCTACGACACCGGCCTCCACACCACCACCCCAGAGGCCCCGGACGTCCAGCGTTACCTGGCGGAGATGGTCGAGGCTGGCTTGACGCATGCGGTGCTGGAGACCACTTCGGAGGGCCTGGCTCAGCATCGGGTCACCGCATGCGATTTCGATATCGCGGTCCTGACCAACCTCACCCACGAGCATCTCTACTTCCATGGCACGTGGGAGAACTACCGGGCCGCCAAGGCCCGTCTCTTTGAAATGCTCAAAACCTCTCTGGACAAGGGCCTCCCCAAGACAGCCGTTCTCAACGCCGAGGACCCCTCGTATGATTACTTCCGGCGGATCCCGGCCGACCGCTATTTCAGCTACGCCCTGGAGCAACCGGCCGACCTCACGGTGGAGGATCTGCGTTTCGAGCCCGATCGCACCCGTTTCCGCCTTTGCACACCGGCCGGTGCGATCTCCGTGGAGACGATCCTCGTGGGCGCTTACAACGTCGCCAACATCCTGGCGGCCGCCGGGGTGGGGATCGCCCTGGGGCTTCCCTTAGAGGCCATCGCAGAAGGCGTGCAGCGCTTGCGCGGCATCCCCGGCCGGATGGAGCGGATCGATGAAGGGCAGGATTTCCTGGCCATCGTGGATTTCGCCCACACGCCGAACGCCCTGGAGCAGGCCCTGAAGACCGCCCGGCGGATGACCTCCGGGCGGGTGATCGTGGTCTTCGGCAGCGCCGGGCTGCGGGATGTGCAAAAGCGCGGGATGATGGGACGCGTGGCCGGACGGCTGGCTGACCGGATTGTGATCACCGCCGAGGATCCGCGGACGGAGGACCTGGAGACGATTCTGGAGACCATCGCGGAAGGGGTGCGGGCGGAGGGACGGGTGGAAGGGGTGGATTTCTGGCGCATCCCGGACCGCGCGGAGGCGATCCGGTTCGCCGTGGAGCTGGCCCGGACCGGCGATCTGGTGATCGCCTGCGGCAAGGGCCACGAGGCTTCCATGTGCTATGGGACCGTGGAATACCCCTGGGATGAGCGAGAGGTGATGCGAGCGGCCCTGCGGGAACGGCTGGGGAAAGGCCGCAACCTGATCGATCCGTGGTGTCATCTCCGTCGAGCCCAGGGATCCTCTATGCCTTTCTCTGAACGAGAAACCCCTTGAGCGTTGCCTGCAGCCGACAGGTCCCCTTTTCCTCTGCAGGTGAGAGGGGAAGACCATCGATCTCCTCATGCGGAGCTCCAGACACGGCATCGTAGAAGCGCGATCCCTTCCCCTCACCCTCAACTCCCCTCGAGCCCCCTCCCGGCCGGCAGACCCGCTCGGGAAACGAACGGCCCAACCTGCCCCTCGAGATTTGGTTGGCAAGATTCGTCTAATCCAGCTAATCTAAGGGGAGAGCCGGGTCGGGAATCCTTCGGGAGATCCTGAGCGTTAGATTATTAGAAAGCGCTTGCGCTCCTCTTCGAGATCACCGGCCTCTCTCCGCTACCTCGCAATCGGGGAAATCAGGAGATGGGGCGAATCCGGTTACGGATGGGGAAAGCTCCAGGAGCATAGAGAGATGAGCCTTCGTGCTCGCCTCGGTGTGGTGATCCTGCTGTTATGGCTGCCTGCCGTCGGCCTGACGATCGCCCGGGCAGAGGCCCGACGGGTCCGGGAGGTCGAGCGCGCCCTCCAGAGCCTAGAACAGACAGCGACCCATGGCCGTGAGATCCTCCGTCGTCAGGAGGCGGAGGTCTCCGCTTTCATGGCCCAAGTCGCCCAGCTCCCGGAGGTCCAGCAAGCCCTTCGGGATCCGGCGGCTTGCTCCCGGCGCCTGACGGAATTGCGGGCGTTCTTTCCCCGGTATGCGAATCTCGGGGTGGCGGATCGGGAGGGAAACATCCGCTGCAGCGCCGTCCCGCTCCCCGGCCCGGTGAACGTCGCCGATCGCCGATGGTTCCAGCGCGCACTGGAAACCGGGGCGCTCTCTGCCGGGGAGTATCAAATCGGCCCCATCACCGGGAAGCCGGTTCTGGTTTTCGCCGTTCCTCTTCGAGATCCACAAGGGGAGATCCATCAGGTCCTCTTCGCCAGCACCGAACTCCAGGGGTTCAGCGAGCTGCTTGCCTCGCGGCCGCTTCCCCCGGGCGCCTGGAGCGCTCTCCTGGATGCCCGGGGGATCGTGCTGGCCCGATGGCCCGAGGGGGAACCTTCCCCCGGAACGCCTTTCCCGGACCCCGTGGTGGTTTCCGCGATCCCATCCGGGCAGCCCAACCGCTGGATCCGAACCGGCCCGGATGGACAGCGCTGGGTCACGCTGATCGCTGGGATCCATCCGGGGGAGCTCGCCCTCACGGTGGAGGCCCCGACCCGCACGCTGTTCGCCGAGGCCGATCGGATGCTCCGGGAGGATGTGGGGGTTCTGGGGGGATTGCTCCTCCTCCTGCTGATCGGCGCGTATGCCGGAGCGGAGTGGGCCGTGCGACGGCCGATCCGCCAGCTGATGAACGTCGCCGCCCAGCTCGCCGCGGGGGATCGGCAAGCCCTCTCCCGGCTTTCGGGATTCAAGGAAGGGGAGTTCGGCGCCCTGGCGGAAGCATTCCGGAAGATGGCGCTCGCCCTCGAACGCCAGGCATCCCGCCAGCGGGCGCTGACGACGCTGCTGCTGCGGATGACCCGGGCCCACCCCCAGCTGGAACCGATGCTGCAGACCGGGCTGGACGTCCTGCTGGAGACCACAGGTGTTTCGCATGGATGGGTCGAGTTCCATCCTCGCCCCGAAGGATCTCCCCTGCGGGTTCAGCGGGGATGGCCGGTCCCCCCGTCCTTCGACCTGCGGGAAGCGCTGAAGGCCTCCGGCCTGCCGCTGGAACGCCCCTATCTGTTCCCTGCGGGGGCGGAGGTTCCCAGTCCCATGACGGGAGCCCTGGAGGTCGCGGGCCTCCGGGCCGCCGCCTATTTCCCGCTGATGCGGGAAGGGCGATGGGCGGGCGGCCTTCTCCTCGGGGCCGAGGAGCCGCGGATATGGACGGAGGAGGAGCGCTCCTTCCTGGAGACGGCCGCCCAGGCGATGGGGCTGGCCCTGGAGCGAGCGGCCCTGCATGACGCCGCGGCCCGCCAGGCCGAGGAGCTGGCCTTCCTCAACCGCCTGGCGCTCCAGGCCAACCGCGCCTCGGATCTGCATGAGATGCTCACCACCGCCACCCGGGAGCTGGTCACCGTCCTCCGGGCGGATCGCGGCGCCATCGCCCTGATCGCGGCCTCCGGCGATCACCTGGTGGTGGTGGCGGAATATAATCCGCTCGGCACGCCCTCCGGCTTAGGCGAACGCATCCCCATCGAGGGCAACCCCTCGATGGCCTGGATCCTCCAGGAGCAGCGATCCCTGGCGATCGACGACGTGGCCACCGATCCACGGATCGCCCCGGCGCGCCCCATGCTGGAGCGGATCGGGATCCGCTCGCTGCTTATCGCCCCTCTGTGGCTGGGAGACCGGGTCGTGGGCACCCTGGGCATCGATTATGTCCATAAATGCCACGTCTTCGCGCCGGAGGAGATCCGTCTGGTGGAGACAGCGGCCCATCAGTTAGCGGATGCCCTGAAGCGGTTCCGGATGATGCGCATCCTCCATGCTCAGGCGGATCGCCTGCATGTCCTTTACCAGACGGCCCAGGCGCTGGCCGAGCTTCAGGATCTCCCCACCCTGTTGAGCCACGCCCTGAATGAGATCCTGGCCCACCTTCCCGCCGACGGAGCCAGCGTTTACGTGGTGGACGAGACCGATCCGGAGCAGCTTCGATTGATGGTGGAGAAGGGGTTTTCCGCCGCGCCGATCATCCGGGTTTCCACCCAGGAGACGGAGGAGACCATCACCGCCCGGGTGGCGGCCCAGGGGGAGCCCCTCTGGGTGGAAGATTGCGCCCGCTATCCCTATCCGCCGGCCAGCCGCCACATCATCGAACGGGAAGGGATCCGAAGCCACGCGGCCCTTCCTCTGCAGCGAGGCGATGAGCGGCTGGGGGTGCTGCACGTGATCTGGCGGAAACAGCGGACGTTCGACCCGGAGACGCGGGATCTTCTGGAAAGCCTGGCGGATCTGCTGGCGACGGGGATCGCCAACGCCCGGCTGGTGGAGGCCCTGCGACGGACCGTGGCGCAGCGGGAGGCCCTGAACCGCGCCCTCGAGGAAGCGCTGACCGCCCGCGAGCAGATGATCCAGAACGTCTCCCATGAACTGCGCACGCCCCTGGCCGTGGCGATGGGCTACCTCGACCTCCTGCTGGACGATGCCTTCGGCCCGCTGACCCCAGATCAACGGGAGGCGCTTCGGGCCAGCCGGAACCGATTGGGGGAGCTCCATCGCTATGTGGAGCTGCTGCTCACGCTGCAGGTCACGCAGGAAGGGAAGCCCCTACATCAACCCCTGGACCTGCGGCAGCTGATCCGGACAGCGGCGCGGATCGTGCAATCGCGGCTGGATCCGGGGAAGCATCGCCTGGAGCTCCGCTTACCCTCCCGGGCCGTCTGGGCCGTGGGAGAGGAGGAAGGCCTGGCGCGCGCCATCGGGGAGCTTCTGGATAACGCCGTGAAATTCTCCCCAGATGGCGGGCGAATCGAGGTGGAACTCCAGATCGAGGGCGGAACGGCCCGAATCCTCGTCCGGGACGAGGGCGTGGGGATTCCCGCAGAAGCCCTGGAACGGGTCGGGGAGCCCTTCTATCAGGTGGATGGGGGAACGACCCGGCGGTTCGGGGGGATGGGGATCGGCCTGGCCGTGGCCCGGGCGGTGGCCGAGGCCCACGGCGGGCGCCTGTATCTGCGTCCGCGCTCCCCCCGGGGCACGGAGGCGGTCCTGGAGCTCCCGATGGGGGGCAAATGATCCGTGAAGGGCGCTCATGGAACGGCCTATCCCGCACATCCGGATTCATCCCTGCGGTCCGGAACGCGCAGGGCCCGGCGCAACTGTTCCACCCGCTCCCAGTAGGCGCGGGTCTGGCGGAAGGCGGGATCCCCGGCCCCCGGGTTCTCCACCACCTGCGGCCGCGTGTGGGGCGGGGCGCCCAGGATCAGGATCCGCTGCCCCATGAAGACGGCCTCCTCAATGTGATGGGTCACCAGGATGAGGGTGAGGGCTTCTTCCTCCTTCAGCCTCCAGGTCAACTCCTGCAGATCCTCCCGGGTTGGCGCGTCCAGCGAGGCGAACGGCTCATCCATTAACAACAGATCCGGCCTCAGCACCAGCGCCCGTGCGATGGCGGTCCGCTGACGCTGGCCGCCGGAGATCTGCCCGGGATACCGATCCTGCACCCCGGTTAATCCCAGGCGTTCCAGCCATGCGCTCACCGGCCCGGCGATATCCGTCACCGGCGCATCCGCCGGGGCGTGACGTCCATCGGGCCCGTAGAACCGACGGATGCGCAAACCCAGAGCCACGTTCTCCCACACCGTCGCCCAGGGGAGCAGGCCATAGTCCTGGAGGATCAGGCCGGTGCGGGGGCGCGGCCGTCGAAGCGGCTGCCCATCGATCCGGATCTCCCCACGCGAAGGCAGGCGCAGGCCGGCCAGCAGATACAGCAGTGTGGTCTTGCCGCAACCCGAAGGGCCGATGACGGCCCAGGCCTCCCCGCGGGCCACCGACCATGAGAAGTCCTGGAAAAGCCATAGCCCGCCATATCCGAACCAGATCCGGTCCACCTCAATCATCCCCCCATCCCTCCGTGCGCCGGTCCTCGCCATGCCCGCTCCGTTTCTCGGGGAAGGGCCTCCCCTTCCCCGGCGAACCGGCACGGGGCCATAGGGATCCGCGCCCATGGCCCAGGCCCTGCCGTTCGCCAGGAGCGCTTGTTCGGGATAACGGCCCGGCGGAAAACGCCCTCAGGGGATTCTGGCATAGCCGTCAGAGGCAGCGCAAAATTTCTGAAGAAGGATTCGCTCCATCCATCCCACCGTCGGAACGCTGGATGATGGGACAGAAGGCTGGGATCCAGGAAATGAATCTGGAGGAAAAGCTCCGCGCGCTGCCGGCGCGGCCGGGCGTTTATCTCTTCAAGAACGCCCACGGGGAGATCCTCTACGTGGGCAAGGCGATCTCCCTCCGCCAGCGGGTCCGCTCCTATTTCCAGAACAGCGCCGACCTCTCGCCTCGGACCCGGCGCATGGTCCAGGAGATCGCTGATCTGGATTTCATCGTGACCGACTCGGAGCTCGAGGCCCTGATCCTCGAAGCGAACCTCATCAAGAAGCACCGGCCGAAATACAACGTCCGATTGAAAGACGATAAGCGCTATCCCTATATCCGCATCTCCGTTCAGGATCCATACCCGAAGGTCACCATCACCCGGCGGATCCAGAACGACGGCGCCCGCTACTTCGGCCCATACACCTCGGCCACCGCGGTCTACCAAATGCTGGATGAGCTGCGGCGGATTTTCCCCTACCTGACCTGCGATCGGACCATCACCGGGCAGGACCGGCGGGCCTGCCTGTATTACGACTTGAAGCGATGCCTGGGTCCGTGCATCGGGGCGGTGAGCCAGGCGGAATACCGGGCGATGATCGATGGACTGATCCGCTTCCTGGAAGGCCATACCGAGGAAGTGGTCCGCGATCTGGAATCCCGGATGTGGGCAGCCGCGGAGGCCCTCCAGTTTGAGCGGGCCGCCCAGCTGCGGGACCGCCTGCGGGCGATCCAGCAGATTATGGAACGCCAGAAGGTGGTCTCCACGGTGGCCGCCGACCGGGATGTGATCGCCATCGCCCGGGCCGATGGCGAGGCGTGTGTGGAGGTCTTTTTCATCCGCCAGGGGCGGCTCATCGGGCGGGAGTACTTCGTCCTCGAGGGCCTGGAGGAAGCGGATTTACAGGAAGCTCTGGCCGGGTTCCTGAAACAGTTCTACCAGGCCGCCGCGGAGGTCCCTCCAGAGATCGTGCTGCCGGAACACATCGAGGAGGCCGCCATTATCGAGCAGTGGCTGCGCCAGCGGCGGGGCGACGCGGTGACCCTGATGGTGCCCCGGGAGGGAGAGGCCGCAGAGCTGGTGCGGCTGGCCACAGAGAACGCCGTGGAGACCCTGAATGCCCTGCGGGCGCGCTGGCTGGCGGACCGCCATCGCCAGGAGGCGGCCTTGCGGGAGCTGGCGGAGGCCCTGGGCCTCTCCGCCCCCCCGGCACGCATCGAGGGCTTCGACATCTCCAACACCCAGGGGACCGCGGTGGTGGGCAGCATGGTCGTCTTCGTCCACGGGGTCCCCCTCAAAACCCATTACCGCCGCTTCGTGGTGCGCACCGTGCAGGGACGGCCTGATGATTACGCCAGCATGCGGGAAGTCCTCACCCGCCGCTTCCGCCGCTGGCAGGAGGCGACTTCCCCCCAGCGGCTCCCGGGCCAGAAACCCGATGAAAGCTTCGCGGCGCTTCCGGATCTCCTGCTGGTAGACGGCGGGAAAGGCCAGCTGGGAGTCGCCCTGGAGGTCCTGGAGGACTTCGGGCTCCGGGAACGGGTCCCGGTGGCCGCCCTGGCCAAGGAGCGGGAGGAACTGTTCCTGCCCGGCCGCTCCGAGGGGTTGCTCCTGCAACGCCATGCGCCGGCCCTCTTCCTGATCCAGCGCATCCGGGACGAGGCCCATCGCTTCGCCCTGAGCCACCATCGGAGCCGCCGGGAGCGGCTCTCCCTGGCCTCCCTCCTGGAGGAGATCCCGGGCATCGGGCCGAAGCGCCGCCGGGCGCTGCTGGAGCGCTTCGGCTCCCTGGAGGCGATCCGTGAGGCTTCCGTGGAAGCCCTGATGGAGGCGGGGCTCCCGCGAGGCGTCGCCGAGCGATTGAAAGCGGCGCTGGGATAAGAGGCGTGATGGAATTCCCGGAAGCCCTGGCGGTTTACATTCATATCCCCTTCTGCCGCTGGCGCTGCAGCTACTGCGATTTCAACATCTACGCCGGCATGCAGCGCTGGTTTGCCCCTTACATCGAAGCCTTGGGGAAGGAAATCCGCCGCTTCGGCGAGCGGGCCGGGCGACCCCTCGCCCGCACGATTTACATCGGCGGGGGAACCCCTTCGTTGCTGCCCCTGCCGTTGCTGGCGCGCCTCTTCGAAGCCCTTCACGAAGCGTTCCGCATCCCCCCGGGGATCGAGATCACCATGGAGGCGAACCCCCGCGGCCTCTCCGTCGCTTACCTGGAAGGCGTGCGGCAGCTGGGGGTGAACCGGATCAGTTTCGGGGTGCAGAGCGCCCATCCCGGGGAGCTGCGCCTGCTGCGGCGCGATCACACGTTTGAGGAAGCCTGCGCCCACATCGCGATGGCCCGCGCCGCCGGGTTCGCCAACCTGAACGTGGATCTGATCTACGGCCTCCCGGGCCAGCCCCTCCATCGCTGGCAGGAAACCCTGGAGGCCGTCCTCGCGTTGCGCCCCGAGCACCTCTCCGCATACGCCCTGATCGTGGAGGAGCGCACGGCCCTCCATCGCTGGATCCGGGAAGGCCGGGTCCCGGCGCCGGATCCGGATCGAGCGGCGGAGATGTATGAATGGACGCGGGACCGTCTGGCGGAGGCCGGCTATCGCCATTACGAGATCTCCAACTGGGCCCGGCCGGGCCACGAGAGCCGCCACAACCTGGTTTACTGGCGCTATGAGCCCTACATCGGCTTCGGCGCCGGCGCCCACAGTTTCATCGACGGCCGTCGATGGATGAACGTCCTCCATCCGAAGATCTACATCCACCGGATCGAGGCGGAGGAGAGCCTCATTGCGGAGGAAGAGCCGCTGGATCCCCGCACCCAGATGGCTGAGATGATCATCCTGGGCCTCCGCCTGGTGGAGGAAGGGGTCGAGGACGCCCGCTTCCGCGCCCGCTTCGGCCATGGGATCGTGGAAGTCTATGGAGCGGTGATCGAGGGACTGGAGGAACTGGGGCTGGTTCAGTGGAATGGCGCCCGCCTGCGGCTGACCGGGCGAGGATTGTTGCTGGGGAATGAGGTGTTCTGGCGGTTTCTGTGATCCCGCAATATGGATAAGGGCATCCCACGGACCTCATGATCGCCGCAGATCGAGACCGCACGCATCCCATCCCCCGCTTGCCTTTCACGGGACCACCGCTCACCCCGCCGATATTCCGGGAACTCCTAAAGGTGGGCGGCGAATCCCTCCCTCAGACCGTGAACGGCATCGAAGCCTCCGGGTGGAATTCCACGAAGAAAAACCGGGGGCCGGCCAATCCGCCCGCCCCCGGCCGGAGGCCCGCATCCCCATCGCGGCACGATAGGCCGCGCCCCCATCCGTAGGTCTCGTTCCGGGAAGCAGTGTAGGGCAACTGCAAGCAGTTGCCCTACATACCCCTGAAAACGGATCTCGCTACCGCAAGGCACGCGTGTAGGTGCACGGCATGCCGTGCACCTACACCCCTCACCATCCCCTGAGAACGGGTCACGTTCCTGCAAGAGTGCCCCACCCTCTTTATTCACGTTTTCGCCCCTCGGTCAAGGATGTTTTCTTTGCTTCCGCCCCTGCCGCGAATCCCCCCGGTTTCAAGGCCCATGGGGGATTCGCGGATAAGGTGAGAAGGCGGGACGGAGGCCCCGCCGCCTTCCGATCTCCGTCCGGAGCCCCAGGACGGCTTCCATTGACAGATGCACCGGATCGCGCTAAATTTTAAATGAAGAACAGGCCCCCATAGCTCAGGCTGGATAGAGCGTTGGCCTCCGGAGCCAAAGGTCGCGGGTTCGAGTCCCGCTGGGGGCTTGCATCGGGGCGGTCCATCGGGGGATGGATCGCCCCGCTTTTTTCCGGCCCGGGCTGGCGCCTTCCAGGGGCCGGCCCCACGGATTTCGAGGGAGGCGACGCCGGGCGCCCCCGGGAAGGATGGCGCATCCCCCTTCCCCCCATTCGAGCTCAACGGCGCAGGCGATGGACCTCCGGCGATGCATACAATCTCCAACCTCAGGAGGCGGCGGATGCCCCAGGAACCGGATCGCAACCTGGCCCTGGAGCTGGTCCGGGTGACCGAAGCGGCGGCCCTGGCCGCGGGCCGCTGGATGGGCCGGGGGGATCGAAACGCGGCGGATCGAGCGGCCGTGGAGGCCATGCGGCTGATGCTCCGCTCGATCGATATGGACGGCGTCGTGGTGATCGGCGAGGGGGAGAAAGACGAGGCCCCCATGCTCTACAACGGCGAGCGCATCGGGAACGGCCGCCCGCCCCAGGTGGACGTGGCGGTCGATCCCATCGATGGCACCCGCCTGCTCGCCCTGGGCCGCCCGGGGGCGATCGCGGTGGTGGCCCTCTCCGAGCGGGGCACCATGTTCAGCCCGGGACGGATCGTCTACATGAACAAGCTGGCCGTGGGCCCGGAAGCCCGCGAGGTCATCGATCTGGATGCGCCGATCCCCGAGAACCTGCGGCGGATCGCGCGGGCGAAAGGGAAGGATGTCGATGACCTCACGGTGGTGATCCTGGAACGCGACCGCCACGCGGACCTGATCCGCGAGGTCCGGGCGGCCGGTGCCCGCATCAAGCTCATCACCGACGGCGATGTCTCCGCCGCCCTCATGACCGCCTTCCCCGACTCCGGGATCGATGTCCTGATCGGGATCGGCGGATCGCCGGAGGCGGTGATCACCGCCGCCGCCCTGAAATGCCTGGGCGGGGAAATCCACGCCCGCCTGTGGCCCCGGAACGAGGAGGAGCGCCGCTTCGCGGCGGAGATGGGCTACGACCTCCAGCGCATCCTCACCGCCGACGATCTGGTCCGCGGGGACAACATTTTCTTCGCCGCCACCGGCATCACCGATGGGGAGATCCTGCGGGGCGTGCGCTACACCGGGAGCGGCGCCCGCACCCACTCCGTGGTCATGCGCTCCCGCTCCGGGACCATCCGGTTCGTGGAGGCCGATCACCGGTGGGACAAGCTGATGCGGATCAGCGGCTATCCTTACGACCAAGGCGCAGGAGCAGCCCCTCCGCCAGCGCGCTGAGGGAAGCCGGGATCTCCCGCACGGTCCACCAGAGCTGGCGCGGCCCATACGGGGAGCGATCGGCCACAAGCCCCACCGCCTCGATGCCGGCGGCATCGCACAGCCACAGCGCCCGATCCAGATGGAAGCGCTGGGTGACCACCACGGCGCGGGTGAAGCCAAAGACCTCCCGCGCCCGCCGGCACGATGCCAGCGTCCGCATGCCCTCCGGGTCCACCCGGAGGGCCTCTTCCGGGACCCCGAGGCGCAGCGCCAGGCGCCGCATCGCCTCCGGCTCGTTATGGTAGGGGGAAGATCGACCATCGCCGCTCAGCAGCAGCGCCTTCACCTTCCCCAGGCGATATAACTCGACGCCCGCCCGAACCCGATCGGCCAGCACCGCGGTGGGAGATCCATCCGCCCGGAGCCCGGCGCCCAGGATCAGAGCCACAGGCTGCGCCGGGACTTCCTCCGGCCGTTCGTAAATCCGCGGCGCGCCCCGAAGCCATAAATAGAGGCGGGCCAGCGCCGGCGTCACCACCACCAGCGCCACGAGAAGGCCCAGATGCCCCCAGCGCATACGCAGCGTCCTGTTCGCTGAACTCATGAAGATCGTCCGATCAAGAGTATACCCGCTCCCCGGGTTGAGAAAGCAGGGATCCCGATCCAGCGCTCTCCACCCTCTCAGCGGGTGGAATCCTTCCCCTGGAAATCCAGAGCGAAACCCCACAACGCCTCGAAACGCCTTGACCGTCGGCCGGCAGCCCTGAGAAGGCCCGGCTATGTTACAATGGGCGTAAAATGCCTCAGCTCAATCCGGAGCGGGCCCGATGAAATTGATCCTGGCCATCATCCAGGACGAAGATGCCCCGACGACCATCCAGGCGCTCGTCGATCGCGGCTATCGGGTGACCCGGATCGCCTCCACGGGGGGATTCCTGCGCCAGGGCAACACCACTCTGCTGATCGGCGTGGAGGATCCTCAGGTCCCGGGGGTGATCGAAATCCTGCGGCGCTGTTGCCGGACCCGAACCAGTTATCTGCCGGTGGCCGTGGAGGCCACCGGGCTCCTGCAGGCCCATATGATCGAAGTGGAAGTCGGCGGGGCCACGATCTTCGTCCTGGACGTCGAGCGCTTCGAAACCCTTTGAGGGGCCGGGGGCATGAAGCTGATCCTCGCCGTGTTGCCGGAGAAAGCGGCCACGCTGGCTTCCGACCGGCTGGTGGCCCAGGGTTATCGGGTGACCCGTCTGGCCTCCACGGGTGGCTTCCTGCGCCGCGGAAGCGCCACGCTCCTCATCGGCGCGGAGGAGGAACAGGTGGAAACCGCCCTCCGCCTCCTGCGGGAAGCCCGACAGCAGATCCGAGGGGATCTCGGAGGGATCGCGATTGTGCTGAACGTGTCCCGCTTCGAGCGCTTTTAATGCGGCAGGCTTCCCCGGGGCGCTCGGAGGATCCTGGGATCGCGCCGATCACCTTTTCCCGGAGGGAATCGGATGCTACCCGAATGGCAGCCGCTGGCTCGGGTGAAGGCCGCTCATCTCCCTCGCCTGCTCACCCGCCGCCACGTGGTCGGAGTGGGGATCGGCTATAAAGTGAAGGGAGGTCAGACGCTGGATATCCTCAGCGTGGTGGTCTCGGTGGAGCGGAAGCTTCCCGCCGCTCAGCTGGCCCCCTCGGATCTGATCCCCCCTGCCCTGGATGGGATCCCCACTGATGTGATCGAGACCGGGCGATTCCGGGCCTTCCAGGATCCCACCCGCCGCTACCGCCCGGCTCCCCCCGGCGTCTCCATCGGCCACCCGCTGGTCACCGCGGGGACGTTCGGCTGCGTGGTGCGCCGGGGGAACGAGCTCTTCATCCTGAGCAACAACCACGTCCTGGCGGCGACCAACCGCGGACGTCCGGGAGATCGAATCCGGCAGCCCGGCCCGGTGGATGGCGGAACGGTGGCCGATGAGATCGCCGAGCTGGTGGAATTCATCCCGATCCGCTTCGGCGATGAGCCGGCCACCTGCCCATGGGCAGAGCTCTTCACGCGCTGGTTGAACGAGCTGCTGCGCCTCATCGGCTCCTCCCACCGCCTCCAGGCGATTCGAAGGCTGACGGCACTCAATGAGGTCGACGCCGCCATCGCCCGCCCGCTCCACCCGAGCGATATCACCCCCGCCATCCTTCAGATCGGCATCCCCAAGGGAGTGACGACCCCCACGCTGGGGATGGAAGTCCAGAAGTTCGGGCGGACCACCCAGTATACCCGCGGGCGGATCATCCAGGTGGATGTCACCGCGAACGTGGATTACGATGGGCGGGTGGCGACATTCCAGGGGCAGGTGATGGCTGGGGCCATGAGCGCGCCAGGGGACTCCGGCTCGGCGATCCTGGATCTGAACGGCCGGCTGGTCGGCCTGCTCTTCGCCGGATCAGAGACCACAACGTTGATCCACCCGATCGAGCGCGTGCTTCAGGCGCTGCGCGTCGAGGCGGTGGTGGAGGAATAAGGTTATGGAAGGACTGAGCTGGCTGTGGCCGATCGGGCTGATGGCCGTGCTGTGGGCCGGGATGTCCGAGGAGGAAGCCCGCCGAGCCCTCGCCCGGGGGCTGGCGGCTGGGGTGGCGGCGCTGACCATGTGGGGAACGACCGGCTTCGCATGGGCCTTCGGGGGCATCGGATTGTGGGTGGAACGGCCGGAGTTCCAGGCCTTACGGCGGGTTTACACCCTGGGGGCGGATCCCCAGCCGCTCTGGAGTGTGATCGGATTAAGCGGATTTCTCTTCCATGCGGTGGATCGGTCGCCGGCCATCGCCGCCCTGTGGCTCCATTACGCCCCCGCTGTGTTGACCGGTGCGATCCTTCTGGGCTTCGGGCTGGAAGGATGGTCCCCCTTCGCCGCCGCCCTGGCCGGCATCGGGTTCGGGGGATTCGTCCTGCCCCTGGGGATGCACTGGGTTTGGGGGAACGGGTGGCTGAGCCGCCTGGGCCTCACCCTGAACCTGGGCCACGGGGTCGTGGATCCCGCCGGGGCAGGGGTTGTGCTGGCCCTTTCCGGAGGCGCGCTCCTCGGGCTCCTGCTCCCATGGTCCCCACGACAGCCCAGCCCGGAGCGGGTCTTCCCGCCAGTGCATCTTCCCCTCCTGGGAGCGTGGGGAAGCCTGCTCTTCGGGATCGGATGGCTCTCCTGGCTCACCACGGATCCCCTCTCCGCCGCCCGGCCGGCTCTGGATCCCACCCTTCTGGCCCGAAACGCATGGCTGGGGGTTCTGGGGGCCGCCCTGGGAGCGGGGCTCTACACCGGCCTGGTCGCCCGCGAGGTGGATACCCTCATGATCCTGCGGGCCGTGGCCATGGGATGGATCACCGGGATCAGCGCGGCCCCGTTCACCGGCCCGTGGCTGGCCGGGGGATGGGGCCTCCTGATCGGCCTGGGGACGCCGATGCTGGTCTATGGTCTTCGCCGGTGGGGCGTAACCCCCCAGAGCCTGGCCCTGCTTTACGGGATCGCCGGCCTCCTGGGATTGCTAGGGATCGGATGCCTGGCCGATGGGCGGGCCGGGGCGGGATGGAATGAAGTGGGGCGCGAAACATTTATGGGCGTTCCGAACCTCGGCGTGGTCGGGGTTCCGGGCTGGGGTCAGCCGGCCGATCCCGGCCAGCTCACCGCCCAGGGGGTGGGGGGAATGATCCTCAGCCTCTGGGGATTCCTCGCGATGGGAGGCCCGGCCGCGGGGATCCGATGGGGATGGAAGCAGTGGCAGCGACGCCGCGGGAAAGCGGCGGGACTCGCAGCGCCTTCATCCGTCTCTTCTCAAAACCCTGAAGACGGAAAGACCCCGGAAGGGGACTCCCCCGATTCATGAGCTCTTTCGCTGGCTGTTGCCCTGGCCTCTTCATTCCCTCGATCGCTCCTCCTCAAACGCATCCGCGAACATCACCAGCACCTGTCCGGCCATAAAGCGCGACAGGTCCGCGGAGGCTTCCAGGGCCTCCGGCGAACGCAATGCGGCTTCCATGGCGGCCCGATCGTCGAAATACATCTCCACCATCAGATGGAACGGGGAAGCGCCGAGGGGCGTCCCCCAGATCCGGGAAACCTCCAGCCGGCGGAGATGCGGGATCCGCTCGATGCGGGCCAGATGCTGCACATACCACCGCTCGAAGGCCCCGGCATCCGCGGGGGTGCGATACAGCGTGATGACCTTCACCATTCCTGGGCTCCTGGACTTCATGAGGACCATGAAATCTACCGCCCTCGCAAGCGACGGCGGACCTCCCGGCAATGGGGGCAATCCCAGCCCACGTATTCCCGGCCACAGGTGCGGCAGACCCGGGGGGAAAGGGGGGGTTCCTCCGAGAGAGAGGCCAGGATGAGAACGGCCTCATGCCCTTCACAGGCGGCCAGCCACTCCTCGACGGGCGTCTCACCCACCCGCCAGCGGCCCTCCGCATCCCGATGGAGGAGGCCGCGCAGCACCCGGGCCTCCAGCTCATAGGCCGCGGTGGCCAGCTCCAGCACGCTCGCTTTCCGCAAGGACATCCCGCTCCTCCTCGATTTCATGAGCCTCTGCCCGCTCCACCTCCAGATGGCCGCCCTTCATAATGCGATAACGATCGAAATCCCGGGCCACCCAGACATGGGGGAAAAAGGCCTGCGCCTCCTGTCGGATCTCCCGCTCCCGATACCGCCGGGAGAGATGGGTCAGGATGAGGTGCCCCACCTGAGCGGCCCGGGCCAGCCATCCCGCCTCCGCCGCCGTGATGTGGTCGTGACGACGGGCCAGCTCCCGATCCGGCTCCAGATACGTCGCCTCAATCACCAGGGCCCCCACCCCCTGCACCGCCTCCACCAGATCGTCCACCCGTCCGGCATCGCCCACCAGGGCCAGCGAGGCGCCCTCCACCGGCGGCCCCAGCACCTCCTCCGGCGTCACCACCCGCCCATCCGGCAGGGTGACCGGATACCCCTGCACCAGGCGGCGCCGCTCCGGGCCGGGTGGGATCCCCAGAGCTTCCGCCTTTTCCACCAGGAAGGGACGCCGCGGCTTCTCCCGGAAGAGATACCCCAGGCTATCTCCCCCCCGATGGCTCACCGGGAAGGCGTAAACACTGAACTTCTCATCATCGAACAGCAGGCCGGGCTCAATGACGTGGAACGAGATCTCTATGGAGGGCCGCACGCCCCGCAGGACCACCCGGTAGATCAGGTCCTTGACCCGCTCGATGGCGCCGCGGCGGCCATAGATGGCCACCCGCGGGAGGATCTCCCAGCGCATCACCGTGGAGAGGAACCCCGCCAGGCCCAGGATGTGATCCAGATGGGCATGGGTCAGCAGGACAGTCTCCAGGCGGCGGAAGCCCAGGCCGCTCTTCAGCAATTGCCGCTGGGTGCCCTCCCCACAATCCACCAGGAATCGCCGGTCCTCGAACATCACCACATGGGCCGGCAACCCACGGCGGATGGATGGCGCGGAGGCGGAAGTTCCCAGGAAGACGATCTCGATCATGGATGGCTTCCCTGAGCGCTACAGAGGATGAACGCGCACTTCGCCCGGCTCACCCTCTTCCCCGATCACCTCGAACCGGTCCCCCACGAAATGGCAGGCGACCCAGACGCTGGTGAGCAGATGACCGGTGATGCGGGATGTGGTGAAACGGGAGGCGCCCGGCGAGAGAGCCAGCGGGAGGATCAGCTGATCCGCCAGGTGCGGGTCCACCGCGGCGTTCGAGCGGTGGAAGGCCAGCAGCTCCGCCACGGCCTCCTCCGCCACTTTCTCCGCCGGCACCCCCTTCTTGCCGTAGGCGGAAGCGCCCGCCCGGATGTGGGCGTATTCCGCGATCAGGAAGATCCCCGTCCCCGGCCCCGGGCTCTCCACCTGGATCGCCTCCACGTCATCCGGGAGGCCGGCCTCCCGCAACAGCCGGTTCGCCCGCCCCGCCATCCGTTTGGCGATCTCCAGCGGCAGATGGGAGACCGCCGCCCATCCCCACAATCGACGAAGCGGCCCCCGCTGATCCAGGACGATCGGTTGCAGGCGGTATAACCCCTCTCCCTCCAGCGGGCCGTGGACATAGAGCTGGATCTCGCCGCCGCCCACCGGATACCAGCCCCAGCGCTCGAGATGGACTTCGGCATGGAGCCCCATCCGGCTCAGGCACGGCAGCCACACATCCCGCACATAGTGGAACGGCGGGCTCCAGGGCACATGCGTGCCGCCCCGCAGCGTCACCCGCGATGTCCCGGGCGCATACGCCAGGGGCAGGAGGATGGCCTGCAGGATCAACGTCACGGAGCCGGCACTCCCTCCCGGACGGGCCGCCCCGACATCCACGACATAGGTGCCCGGGGAAGGGGGGGACTGAGGGACAAAGGTAAGCGTCGTCGAGCCCAGGGCCGCCCCCTGAACCTGGGCGCGGCAGAGCATGGCAGCCGCTTTCACCGCGCTGAGATGCTGCGCCTGCAGGCCCGGGTTCGGGCGGCGAGCCCGGATGTTCTCCACCCGCACCGGCCGCCCGGTGAGGGCGGAGAGGGCCAGGGCCGAGCGCAGGATCTGTCCGCCGCCCTCTCCATAGCTTCCATCGAGCACCACCATCGACAACGCTGCCGACGACCTCCCACGGAATGCAGACATCCCGCCCATCTGGATTCCACCCGGGCAGGATACGGTTCCGCCGGGGCGGATCCCCTCCAGTTCCATGGATCCGGAGGCCAGCCGTCCACCGGGAGGACTACACGGAGGCTCCCATCACATCATGGAGTATACCATCGGGCGGCTTCGGGTTTCAGAAGCGCCCGTTGAAATCCCTCGAGCGACCAGAGCTTCCCTCTTTCCATCGATGGGCCTCATTTGCGGATCCTTCCCGATCCTGGCGGCTCCATCCGCCACATCCGGCAGGTGTGGGCGCGAACAGTCTCCCGGCGCCAGAACATCGGCCGTGCCCGCCCCTCATGCCATAAAGCGAACTGATCGAAATAATAAGGGGAAGCAGGAGAACCACCCTGACCCCCCGGGAGCACGGCCAGGCAGCGGTCCCAGTCCTGGAGATCGGCCACAAACCGCCACGAGGGGAGCGCCCCCAGCGGCCCGCCGAACTGGTTCCCCTGAAAGCCCGCCTGCAGCGGCGTGTCGCCATCGCCGCCCAGCGGGAAGGGCCCTCGATTGAAGAACGGCGCCAGCACAGGAGCCTGGCCCAGCACGTGCCGGAGGGTCACCCGATGGACCCGCCCCCAGGTCCATCGAGCGGGGTTCTTCCCCAGACGCCCCCGCAACCACCGAACCGCTTCCCGGAACGCCTCCGATACCCAGGCCACAGCGGGGCGCTCCCCCAGCCAGAAGGGATCCCCGCGTCGGAGGATCTCCCGGAGCGCATGAGGAGCGGTGCGATAGAAGGACTGACCGGGCAGAAAGGCGTTGAGCGGTTCCCCCAGATATCGGCGCCACGTCGACCCGAGCCGGGGCTTCAGGAGCTGGCGCAACAGCATCCACTCCACCGCGGCCACGATCGTCGGCGCCACCCCCCCGGGATCCATCCGCCCATCCCATGCCCGGACCTGCGCCAGCAGCCACGCCTCCTCCTCGTCCGCCGGTTCCACCTGCGCCAGCCACGGCTTCCACTCCCGCGCGGCCAGCGAAACCACATCCGCCTGGATCGTCAGACAATCGGCAGCGGTCAGGCGGGGCGTGGATTCCAGCCGCTCGCGGATCCGCCGCGCCCGATGATCCGGCATCCACTCCGCGCTGATGAAATACGGATAGCGGGATCCGACGATGCGATGGTTGGCGGTCACCAGCATCCCCTCCGGCGGATCGAAAACCGAGGGCAACGCCTCAAAGGGGATCTCCCCGATCCAGTCGTATTCCCCGCTCCAGCCCGGGACGGGAACCAGGCCATGGCCGCGGCGCCGGATGGGGATCCGGCCGGCCATCTGATAGCCGATGTGACCCTCCCGATCGGCATAGACGAAATTGAGCACCGGCCCCGGCCAGTATCGCAGCGCTTCCCGGAAGGATTCCCAGTCATGCGCCCGGTTCAGCCGGAGGATGGCTTCCAGCCACGTCTCCGCCTGAGCCCCGGCCCAGGCCAGGGCCAGGCCGAGCTGGGGCCATGGGATCCCCCCCGGCTCATATTCGGGGAGCCCATCGGTCAGCACCGGGCCGTGACGGGTGACCCGCACGCAGAACCGCTCCGGCGCGCGCTTCCCCCGGACCCGGATCTCGATCTCCCGGACCTCCACCCGGGCCCATCCGTCCGGCGTCTCGTAGCGCAGCGGATCCTCCGGATCGAAGCGCTCGATGAACCAGTCCTGGGTGTCGGCGATGACGGCGGTCGCTCCCCACGCGATGGCATGGTTGTGCCCCAGCACCACCCCGGGCAGGCCGGGCGCCGTCACCCCGGCGACCGCGAACCCTTCCGGCTCGCAGACGAGATGCTGCTCATACCAGATGCTGGGAAGGGAAAGGGGAAGATGGGGATCGTTGGCGAGGATCGGAAACCCGGTGGCCGTTCGGGACCCTGCCACCACCCAGTTGTTGCTGCCGATCCCCTCGCGGGGGCCGAGCCAGCGGGCCAGGGCCGCATACATCCCGAGCAGCCGTTCCGCCATGGGTTCGATGCCCATGGTTTCGGGGAAGAGGGCGGTCTCGCCGAAGATCGCTTCCGGCTCCAGATCCGCCGCCCGCTCCCCCAGGGCCCGGGCCATGGCCACCCGGCACAGCTCGCTGTCCCAGTTCCAGGAGAGGGACCAGGCGATCATCAGCCCCCAGGCCGCGCTGTGCTCCGGAGCCCACGGGAAATCCGGAAGCGGGATCAGCCGGTCCTCGGGTCCGGCAGGGCCACCGCGGAAGGCCGCCGTAACCCCCGCCGCATACGCCTCGAGGAGTCTTCGCGGATCCGCCGGAAGCCGCTGCAGCCCGGCCCGCGCGTGCTCCGCCCATCCGATCCCCCGGGCGAAGCGGTCCATCTCCAGCCCCATGGGGCCGAAGACCTCGCTCAGGCGGCCCAGCGCGACCAGGCGGTTGAACCGCATCTGCCACCCTCGATCGCGCCCGTGGACAAAGCCCTGCGCGAAGAAGAGATCGAGCAGCGTGCGCGCCTCGATATGGGGGATCCCCCATTCATCGAACCGGATCTCCACCGGAGCCTGAAGCCCATCCAGGCGGAAGAGACGGGAACGAGCCATCGCGGCCTCCTGCGGGCGAGAAGAGGGGATTCCATCTTTCCCCAGCGATCCTCTTCCATTATTGAAGCATCCATACCCTGCTGCAAACGCGCGCCGTGGATCCGGGCGAGACGGATATCGGGAGGCTTTTCGGATCAACGCCTCACCCGACCCTCGAACCCCCGATCCCCATCTTTCCAGGCTTCCGAATCCTCAGGTTATAATGAAAAACGCGTCCTTATGCATTGGGTGGCCCTTATTCCACACCCGGAGCGGACTTATGCGAATCGAGATTATGGAAGACCGGCTGGAGCAGTTGCGGCGTTTGCGGGCGGAAGCTCAGCGGGGCGGAGGGCCGGAGCGGATCGCCCAGCAGCACGCCAAAGGCAAGCTCACGGCCCGTGAGCGCCTGGAGCTTCTGCTGGACAAGGGATCCTTCCGCGAGGTGGATCCCTTCGTCACCACCCGGGTCACCGACTTCGGGCTGGCGGAGCGCCGCTACCTGGGGGATGGGGTGGTGACCGGGTGGGGCACCATCGACGGGCGCCTGGTTTACGTCTACGCCCAGGACTTCACGGTCCTGGGAGGGAGCCTGGGGGAGGGCCATGCCCGGAAGATCGTGAAGATCATGGACATGGCGATGAAGAACGGGGCGCCCATCATCGGCCTCAACGACTCCGGCGGCGCCCGGATCCAGGAGGGGGTCCTCTCCCTCGGGGGCTACGCCGACATCTTCCTGCGCAACGTTATGCTCTCCGGCGTGGTGCCGCAGATCAGCGCCATCCTGGGGCCGTGCGCCGGGGGGGCTGTCTACTCCCCTGCCCTCACGGATTTCATTTTTATGGTCCGCGGGACCAGCTATATGTTCATCACAGGCCCTGATGTGGTGAAGGCCGTCACCCACGAGGAAGTCACCTTCGAGCAGCTGGGCGGAGCGGACGTCCATACGACCATCAGCGGCGTGGCCCACTTCGCCGCCGATACCGAGGCGGACCTCTTTTATATGATCCGCAAGCTCCTTTCGTATCTCCCCTCGAACAACATGGAGGACCCTCCGTATGTGCCCAACAGCGATGACCCCCTGCGCACCGAGGAGCGCCTCAACACCCTCATCCCCGATGATCCCACCCGACCCTACGACATTAAGGAAGTGATCCGGCTGATCGTGGACAACGGGGAGTTCTTCGAGGTCCAGCCGGATTATGCCCCTAACATCGTCATCGGCTTCGCCCGGCTGGGCGGGCACAGCGTGGGGATCGTGGCCAACCAGCCGGCGGTGCTGGCGGGGGTGCTGGACATTAAAGCCAGCGAGAAGGCGGCCCGCTTCGTTCGCTTCTGTGACGCCTTCAACATCCCGATCATCACCTTTGAAGACGTTCCCGGCTTTATGCCGGGGGTCGCTCAGGAGCACGGCGGCATCATCAAAGCCGGGGCCAAACTCCTTTACGCCTACGCCGAGGCCACCGTCCCCAAGATCACGGTGATCACCCGCAAGGCTTACGGCGGCGCCTACTGCGTGATGAACTCCCGGCATCTGCGGGCGGACCTGGTGCTGGCCTGGCCCACGGCCGAGCTGGCGGTGATGGGGCCGGAGGGCGCGGTCAACATCATCTTCCGGCGGGAGATCGCCGAGGCCGCGGACCCCGAGGCCCGGCGGGCCGAGCTGGTGACGGAGTATCGGGCCCGTTTCGCCAACCCCTACGTGGCTGCCTCTTACGGCTTCGTGGACGACGTCATCGAGCCGAAGGAGACCCGCCCCCGCCTGATCAACGCCCTGGAGATGCTCCAGAACAAGCGGGACCAGAACCCGCCCAAGAAGCACGGGAACATCCCGCTATGATCCCCCGGCGCTTCCCATAAGGAGTCCGACCATGTTCCGCAAAGTCCTGATCGCCAACCGGGGCGAGATCGCCGTGCGGATCATCCGGGCCTGCCGCGAGCTGGGCATCCGCACTGTGGCCGTGTTCTCCGAAGTGGACCGGAACGCCCTGCACGTGCGGTATGCCGATGAAGCCTACTGCATCGGGCCGGCCCCGGCCCGCGAAAGCTACCTGCGCATCGATAAGATCATCGACGTCGCCCGCCAGGCGGGCGCCGACGCCATCCATCCGGGCTACGGGTTCCTGGCGGAACGGCCGGATTTCGCCGAGGCCTGCGAGGAAGCCGGCATCGTCTTCATCGGCCCACCTCCCCGGGCCATCGGGGCCATGGGCGACAAGGCCACCGCCCGCAAAATGGCCAAAGCCCTGGGGATCCCTATTGTCCCCGGCACCGACGGCGGGCTCTCGGATGAAGACCTGATGGAGGCCGCCCGGCGCATTGGCTTCCCCATTCTGATCAAGGCCTCCGCCGGCGGCGGCGGCAAGGGCATGCGGATCGTCCGCTCCCTGGAGGAGATGCCGGACGCCCTGGCGGCGGCCCGCCGCGAGGCCATGGCGGCCTTCGGGGACGACGACGTTTACCTGGAGAAGCTGGTCGAGGGCGCCCGCCACGTGGAGATCCAGATCCTGGCCGATCAGCATGGCAACGTCATCCATCTGGGGGAACGGGAGTGCTCCATCCAGCGCCGCCACCAGAAGCTCATCGAGGAATCCCCTTCCCCCATCGTCGACGAGGACATGCGCCAGCGTATGGGGGAGGTGGCCGTGCGCATCGCCCAGGCCATCGGCTACGTGAACGCGGGCACGGTGGAGTTCCTGGTGGACAAGGATCGCAATTTCTACTTCATCGAGATGAACACCCGCCTCCAGGTGGAGCATCCGGTGACCGAGATGGTGACCGGGGTGGACATCGTCAAGGAGCAGATCCGCATCGCCCGGGGACGGAAGCTGCGCTATCGACAGGAAGACATCCATCAGTCCGGCTGGGCCATCGAGTGCCGCATCACCGCCGAGGATCCCTTCAACCACTTCATGCCGTCCACGGGCCGCATCGTCACCCTGGCCGAGCCCACCGGGCCCGGGGTGCGGGTGGACAGCGGGGTCTACGAAGGGTGCGAGATCACGCCGTATTATGACTCTCTCATCGCCAAGGTGATCACCTGGGGGGAAACCCGGGGCGAGGCCATCCTGCGGATGCGGCGGGCCCTGGAGGAGTTCCGCATCATCGGCATCCAGACCGTCATCCCCTTCCACCAGGCGATCCTGAACAGCACCCGCTTCCTGGCCGGCCACTTCGACACCAAGTTCGTGGAAGAGCGCTTCGCCATGGACGAGGAGACGCCGCCCGAGCTGGAGGAGGTGGCGGCCATCATCGCCACCCTGGTCGCCCATCGCCGGGGCCAGGCGGCGGCCCACGTGGCCCGACGGGCCGGGCGGGCGATCAACGCATGGAAATGGGCCGGGCGCTGGGAGCAGCTTCAGAGGAGCGGATGAGCCATGAAATACGTCGCCACCCTCAACGATAAAACGTTCACCATCGAAATCAATCACGAGAATCGGATCCTGTTCGAGGGCGTCGAGCGGGCCGTGGATTTCCGCTTGATCGACCAGCAGCATGTCTACTCCCTGCTTCTGGATAACGCCTCTTACGAGGCCCTCGTGGAGGAACGGGAAGGAGAATACTGGGTCTTCCTCCGCGGCTACCTCTTCGCCGTACGCGTGGAGGATGAGCGGGAGCGGCGGCTGCGGGAGGCTTCGGGGGAGCGCCACGGGCCAGCCGGGGAGGTCGCCGTCAAGGCCCCCATGCCCGGCCTCATCGTCGCTGTGCCCGTTCAGGAAGGCCAGCCCGTCCGCAAGGGAGAGAAACTGGTCCTCCTGGAATCCATGAAAATGCAGAACGAGATCCGGGCTCCCCGCGATGGCACCGTGAAGTCCATCCGGGTGAAGCCCGGCCAGAGCGTGGAGCAGAACCAGATCCTGGTGATCCTGAGCTAACGCCCCATCCGCTGCAGACACTCCGTCTTGAATCCGCAAGGGAAGGAAGGGAGGCCTCGATGGCGATCGGGACCTCGATCCCGGTGCAGGAGATCCGGGAAGCGCAGCAACGATGGCAGGAGGCCATTCGGGAGGCCCCTCAGCGTCGCCCCCGCTTCGAGACCCCTTCGGGCATCCCCCTGGAGCCCCTTTACACCCCCGCGGATGTCGAGGTCGACTACCTGCAGGATCTGGGCTTCCCGGGGGAGTTTCCCTTCACCCGCGGGATCTACCGGACCATGTATCGGGGCCGCCTGTGGACCATGCGACAATACGCCGGCTACGCTACCGCCGAGGAGTCCAACCGACGCTATCGCTACCTGCTGGCCCAGGGCCAGACCGGCCTCTCCGTCGCCTTCGATCTCCCCACCCAGCTGGGCTATGACGCCGATCACCCGCTGGCCCACGGGGAGGTCGGCCGGGTTGGGGTGAGCATTTGCTCCCTCGACGATATGCGGCGCCTCCTGGAGGGCATCCCCCTGGATCGGGTGAGCCTCTCGATGACCATCAACGCCCCCGCGGCCATCCTCCTGGCCATGGTCCTCGCCCTGGCCCGGGAACAGGGGGTGGACTGGAAACGGCTGCGAGGCACCGTTCAAAACGACATCCTCAAGGAATACGTGGCCCGTGGCCTTTACATCTTCCCGCCGGAGCCCTCCATGCGGCTCACCGTGGATGTCATGGCCTTCTGTCATCGCCACGTGCCCGGCTGGAACCCCATCAGCATCAGCGGCTATCACATCCGGGAGGCAGGGGCCACCGCGGTGCAGGAGGTGGCCTTCACCTTCGCCCACGCCCTGGAGTATGTCCGGGCGGCCGCCCGGGCCGGCCTCTCCATCGACGACATCGGGCCCCAGCTCTCCTTCTTTTTCAACGCCCACAACCATTTCCTGGAGGAAGTGGCCAAGTTCCGCGCCGCCCGCCGCCTCTGGGCCCGGCTGGCTCGGGATCGCCTCAGGGCCACCCGCCCCGAGGCCATGATGCTCCGCTTTCACGTCCAGACCGGCGGCAGCACCCTCACCGCCCAGCAGCCGGAGAACAACATCATCCGGGTCACCCTCCAGGCCCTGGCCGCCATCCTGGGCGGCTGCCAGTCCCTCCACACCAACGCCATGGATGAAGCCCTCTGGCTGCCCACCGAGAAATCCGCACGGATCGCCCTGCGCACCCAGCAGATCCTGGCCTATGAATCCGGCGTGGCCGACACCATCGATCCCCTGGCGGGCAGCTACGTCATCGAATACCTGACGACCGAGATCGAGAAGCGGGCCTTGGAGGAAATCGACCACATCGAGGCCATGGGCGGGGCGCTGCGGGCCATCGAGTCCGGATATATCCAGCGGGCCATCGCCGAATCCGCCTACCGGACCCAGCAGGCCATCGAGTCGGGCGAGCAGATCATCGTCGGGGTGAACGCTTTCCAGGTGGAGGAAGAACCCTCCGATCTGGAACGGTTGAAAGTGGACCCCACCATCGAGGAAGCCCAGAAGGCGCGGCTGCAGGAGCTGCGGGCCCGACGGGATGCCGAGCGGGCCTCGGCCCTTCTGAGCCGCATCGAAGCGGCGGCCCGCCAGCCCGACGAGCCCCTCATGCCGCTGTTCGTGGAGGCGGTGGCCGCGGGCGTCACCCTGGGGGAGATCTGCGGGATCCTGCGCCAGGTGTGGGGGGAATACCGTCCGCCCGAGGTCCTATAAGGCAAAAGATTTCGGAGTGCGGCACCTTGGCGCCGCTCTCCTCAGTGCGGCACCCCGGCGCCCCTCCCCGAACCAAGGGCGGTGCCCAGGCACCGCACTCCAAGAAAGCCTCAGCTCACCGCTCTCCTCACGAGGGCGGCGATCTTTTCCTCTTCGGCGACCGTCAGCGCTTTCAGCGCGAAGGCCACCGGCCACATCGCGCCCTCATCGAGATGCGCGGCATCGGTGAACCCGAGCGTGGCATACCGGGTGTGGAACTTGTGCGCCGGCTGGAAGAAGCAGACCACCTTGCCGTTCCAGGCGTAGGCGGGCATCCCATACCAGAGCCTCGGCACGAGGACCGGCGCGCTGGCCCGGATGATCGCGTGGAGCCGCATGGCCATCGTGCGGTCGGGTTCGGGCATCCCCTGGATCTTCTCCCGCACCGCCCTCTCCTCATCCGCCCGGGATCCGCGACGCGCGGCGGCCTTCCGCTCCCGGGCGAGCTCCCGCATGGCGGCTCGCTCCTCCTCCGTGAACCCCTCGGGCGCCTCGCCCGCTACGGCCTTCCGGGCGGCGCGCGGTTTTTTCTTCATCACAGCACCCCCTTTTGGTCTCTCCCCACAACCCTTCGAGCTGGGAAGGGCCGACACCATCCCCCACCGCGAACGCGGCCATTATAACACGCTTCCGTATCCAGATCAACAACGCCATCCCCTCCATTCTCCAGCGCCTGTGGGATACGCGCCTGAAGGACACCCGTATCATGCTGGTTCTCTGCGGTTCATATGGGGGCATGATGGAGCGACACGTGCTGGCCTACCGTGCCCCCCTCTATGGGAGGCGCACGGGCCAGTGGAAGCTGGCCCCGCTGGACTTCTGGGCGGCCCAGGCGTTCTTCCCCCACCTCGAGCCTGCAGACAGGGTGCGCGCCTTCGCCGTCCTGGGAGGCGTTCCCGCCTATCTGATCCATTTCCGGAAGGTGGAGGATTTGCTGTCGGGCATCGAACAGAACATCCTCACGCCGGGAACTTTCCTTTACGAGGAGCCCCGCTTTCTGCTCCTGGAGGAGCTGCGTGACCCGCACCGGCATTTCGCCATCCTGGAGGCTGTCGCCGGCGGAAAGACGCGGCCCAGCGAGATCGCTCAGGCTGCGGGGATCAGCCCATCCTCGCTCAGCTTTTACCTGGATACCCTGCAGGCGCTGGACCTGGTCGAGCGGGTGGTGCCTGCAACGGTGGAGAAACCACATAAGTATAAGCGGGCCATCTATCGGCTCAAAGACAACTTCTTTCGTTTCTGGTTCCGGTTCGTCTACCCCAATCGCTCCATTTTGGAAAGGGGGGATGTGGCCTACGTGCGCCGGCATGTGCAGCGTTTCCTCGACGAGTTCACGGCCCTCGTCTTCGAGGAAATCTCCCGGCAATACATCCTGCGGCTCCACCGGACGGGACGCCGGATGTGGATGCCAGAGCGGGTGGGGGCATGGTGGGATGGGAAGGAAGAAATCGATGTGGTGGCCATCAACTTCCGTGAGGGGCGCATCTTGCTGGGGGAGTGCAAATGGTCGACCCACCCCGTGGGAATGAATACGCTCCAGAGCCTCGTAGCCAGGGCCAGCAGGCTCCCTCTGGAAAAGTGGCAGGATGCGGCCTATGTGCTGTTCTCCCGGGCAGGCTTTACGGATGAGGTGCGTCGATACGCCAAGGCGACCGGGAATGTGATCCTGGTGGGGCTGGAGGAGATGGTGCGCGGATAAGGGGTATGGCCTCCGGCCGGAGGAGACCATCACCATCGGACGGCGGGCAAAGGCAACCCACAGAACCCTTCGCGCCCGCGCGGCCTATCCCGCACCGGTCTTGACAGGAGGGGAGCGGGTCGTATCATGATCCCAGACAGTTGAATACGGCCGAGGTGCCCGACGCCCCGGATGGCAGGGCTGAAAGGCGAAGTCCGGTGAAAGTCCGGCGCTGTCCCGCAACGGTAACCATGGCCGCAGCCGCGGACCATGGAAGCCCGGTCGCCCGCCTCGGCCTCCTCCGAGCCTCGCGGAAGGGGTAGGAGCGCCGCCGACCCATCTCCGGGTCCCCTCTGGCTTTCCCGCGGCCTCCCTGTCCGTTCCGGCAGGGAGGCCGCCTGTTTCCGGCCTCCGGCCGGGATGGGCCTCCGCCCCTTTCGCGGAGGCCCCCATCCCGAACCTGGAGGTCGGACGATGCGACGGATCCTGGGATTCGCTCTGATCCTGATGGTCCTGGCCGGCTGCGCGGGGGCTCCTTCCCCCACGCCCACAGCGACGCCGCTTCCGACGCGGACGCCCTCGCCCACCGCCCTTCCCACAGCCACTCCCACGCCCGCGCCTTTCCTGAGCGTTACGGATGACTTCGGAAGGACGGTGGTGCTGCCAGCCCGCCCGCAACGGATCGTCACCCTCGCGCCCTCGGCCACGGAGATGATCTTCGCCGTGGGAGCCGGCGATCGCCTCGTGGGGCGGGATGAGCTCTCGGATTACCCGCCGGAGGCGAAGAACGTCCCCAGCATCGGCGGCACCTACCCCTCGATCAACACGGAGGCGATCGTCGCCCTGCGCCCCGATCTGATCCTGGCTCCCGGCGTCATCAGCCCGGAGCAGGTGAAGGCGCTGGAGAGCCTGGGGCTGGTGGTGTTCCACCAGCGCACGCCCAAGGACATCGAGGAGATCTTCCAGCAGATCCAGATGGTGGGGCGACTGACCGGGAACACGGAGCAGGCGGAAAAGACCATCGCGGACCTGCGGGCCCGCCTAACAGCTATTGAGGAAAAAATCCGCCAGGCCCGCACCCGCCCCAAGGTCTTCTACGAACTCGATGCCACCGATCCGGGCAAGCCGTGGACAGCCGGGCCCGGCTCCTTCATCGACCGATTGATCGCCCGGGCCGGCGGGCAGAACATCGGGGCAAGCCTCTCCAGCGAGTGGGGGCAGATCAGCCTGGAGGAACTGATCCGACAGGATCCGGACCTCATGATCCTGGGCACCGCCAATTACGGCGAGACACCGGAGAAAGTCCGCCAGCGCCCGGGATGGAACCGCCTGCGGGCGGTGCGGGAAGGGCGGATCTATCCCATCAACGCGGATCTGATCTCCCGACCCGGTCCGCGGATCGTCGACGGCCTGGAGGCGCTGGCGCGGATCATCCATCCGGAGCTGTTCCCGCAACCGGCCGGGGAGGGCCCGGTGCGGATCGCGCTGCGGCTCCCGGCGCTCGTGCGGTGATCCAGACGCATGATCCCTCCTTGGGAGGGGCTTCCGCGGGCGCGGATTCCTTCGCCTACCTTGCCGCTCAGCTCTCCTCGTCGCTCCCCGGAGGGCCCCTCCTCACCCGTCGGGTGGAGGAGAATATGTCGCTTCGCGCGCTTTCCATCGCCTCCCGGCGCTCCCGGTCCGTTCGGATCGGACTGTGGGTTGGCCTGGGGTTGCTCCTCAGCGGCAGCCTGGCCCTGGGGGTGGCCCTGGGCCCTGTTCCAGTTCCCCTGGTGGAGCTGGGTCGGATCCTCCTGAGGGAAGCCCGGGATCCAACCCTGACGGCCATCGTATGGGAGGTGCGGCTCCCCCGGGTGCTGCTCCTCGCCCTGACCGGCGCGGCGCTGGCCGGGGCCGGCGCCGCCTATCAGGGGTTGTTCCGCAACCCCCTGGCGGATCCCTATCTCATCGGGGTGGCGGCGGGGGCAAACCTGGGGGCGCTGATCGCCGTCGCCATGAACCTCTCGGCCACCGCCTTCGGGCTGCTGACGCTTCCCGTAGCCGCCTTTCTGGGGGGCCTGCTCACCGTGGGGCTGGTGATCCGCCTCGCCCGGATCGGAGGGGTGGTGCCGCTGACGGCGCTGCTGCTGGCCGGGGTCGCCGTGGGAGCCATCCTCAACGCCCTCAGCCTGGGTCTGTTGATGCTCATGGTCGGCCGGGTGGCCCCTCATCGGGCGTGGATCTGGATGCTGGGCGGCTACGCCCTGGGGGGCTGGCCGGCCCTCCGCGGCGCTTTCCCCTACGTGGTCACCGGCTTGGGCCTCCTGCTCCTCCTGGGACGCCCGCTGGATGTTCTCCAGTTTGGGGAGGAGCAGGCGCAGCAACTCGGGCTGCCGGTGGAGCGGGTGAAGCGGCTGGCCATTGGGGCTGCCACCCTCGCCACCGCCGGCGCCGTGGCCTTCACGGGGATCATCGGATTTGTCGGCCTGATCGCTCCGCACCTGGCCCGCCTGATCGTGGGACCCCGCTACCCACGGGTGCTCCCCGCCTCGATGTTGCTGGGAGCTTCCCTGCTCACTCTATCCGATCTCCTCTCCCGCACGCTCCTCCCACCCCAGGAGATCCCGCTGACGATCCTCACCGCCTTTCTGGGGGGACCCTTCTTTCTTTACCTGCTGGGTCATACCCGGCGAGGCGCCTTCTTCTGACCCCGCCGGAGCGCGAGGAAGAAACCTATCCCATGCCTCCCAAAACGGGCGTGGCGATGCTCTATTTCCCCTTATGGTGGTAGAATTTTTATGACACAGGATGGGCTCTGCTGTCCACCAGGGTTGGGATGCGGCCGGATGGACAGCGGAACGGGCGAGGAAAGCCCCCTGAGACCGAAGGAACACTCCTGCTCAGGAGGAAATGGGGTGATGCGCTGGATAGAGCCGGAATGGATCACGGTCGTGGAAGGACCGACCCCCCAGTTTCAGCCGGCCCGGGAGATCTGGGCGTTTTCGATCTATGAAGGGCCGACCACCCAGCCGGTGGCGGTCTGTCAGATGCGCACCTTCAACGGCGAGAAGATGCTGGAACGCTGCCGCCGCGCGTGGGAGGAGGGCCGGCCCGTGCAGCTCGATTTCCCCGCGCCCTCCGGAGAACGCCACTGGGCGGATGTGATCGCCGCGCGGGTGGAGCACTGGCCGGAGGGCGATGTGCTGGTCCTTTGGGTGCGCCGCCCCCGTCCGATGGAGCACCCGGAGAACGCCTGAAGGACGCCGATTCCCTCCCGGGAGGCATGGGGCGAGGGGCTGGGCGCTGGGGATGATCCGCTCCGCCTCTGCAGGGTATGGGGAGAATGGGGAGGAGCCTTCAGCGCTGCCGCGACCCCCAGGCCCTCCGGGAACAGATCCACACCGTGGAGCTCGCGATGGGTTCTTCACTCTCCATGCGGAGGGAATGTGCCCGGTGATCCAGGCCCTGGAGTCCTTTATCGAGGTCCATACCCGCCAGGTGGAGCCCCTGATCATCGCCCAGTCGGAGGCTTACTGGCGCTTCACCACAACGGGACGGAAAGAGGACGAGGAGGAATACGCGCGGCTGACCGCTGCCCTCCGCAAGGTCTACGCCGATCGCCAGGCCTTCGCGCGGTTGCGCCAGTTGATGGAAGCCGCCGGTCTCCTGAAAGATGGCGCCTTCACCCCCAACCCGGAAGTTCCCCCTCTCCTCGCCCGCCAGGCCCGCATCCTCTACGACGACTTCCGCGGCCTCCAGATCGACCTTTCGCTGATCGATGCGATCACCGAGCTCGAGAAAGAAGTAGAGGGTGCATTCAATACGTTCCGGGCGACCCTGCGCGGCCGGCCGGTCACCGATAACCAGATCCGCCAGATCCTGCGGAATTCCACCGATCTCCTGTTGCGACGGGAGGCCTGGGAGGCCAGCAAACAGATCGGCGCCCAGGTGGCCGAACGGCTGCTCCGCCTGGTTGATCTCCGCAACGAAGGGGCCCGCCAGGTCGGCTTCGATAACTTCTACACGATGAGCCTGACCCTGGCGGAACAGGACGAGGGAGAACTGTTCCGACTCCTCGATCAGCTGGATCAACGCACGCGCCCTTTGTTCGCCGCCTATAAAGCCGAGCTCGACGCAGAGCTGGCCCATCGCTTCGGAGTCGACCTGCGAGAGCTGCGGCCCTGGCATTACAGCGATCCCTTCTTCCAGGAGCCCCCAGAAGTCGGCGATGGCGTGGCCCGCTTCTTCGAGGGGCGCGATCCCGTCGCCCTCTCCCGCGCCTTTTACAGCGCCATCGGGCTGGAGATCGAAGACATCCTGGCCCGGAGCGATCTTCACGAGCGGGAAGGGAAACAGCAGCACGCCTACTGCATCCACATCGACCGGAAAGGGGACGTGCGGATCCTGGCCAATCTCCAGCCCGATGCCTACTGGGCGGAGACGATGCTCCACGAGCTCGGGCACGCGGTCTACGATAAATACATCGACCGGGACCTCCCCTTCCTGCTGCGCACGCCGGCCCATATCCTCTCCACGGAGGCCATTGCCGTGCTGATGGGGCGTCTGATCCATCACCCCGCCTGGTTGCGACGCTATCTGAATCTCGACGAAGAAACCCTTCAGGGGACGCTCCCCCAGGCCCTCCGCCGCAACCGGGCCAAGCTGCTGATCTTCACCCGCTGGGTGCTGGTGATGGCTCACTTCGAGCGCGCCCTGTATCAGAACCCCCGTCAGGACCTCAACCGCCTGTGGTGGGATCTGGTGGAGGAATTCCAGATGGTCCGCCGTCCGGAGGGGCGGGATGCGCCCGACTGGGCGGCGAAGATCCATCTCAGCGTGGCCCCAGTGTATTACCACAATTATCTGCTGGGGGAATTGGCGGCCTCCCAGCTGCTGATGACTTTGCGGGCCCGGATCGGGGAGGATGAGGCCTGGATTGCCTCCCCGGAGACCGGGCGGTTCCTGATCCAGCGATATTTCCGACCCGGGCGATCGGTGGACTGGAACACCCTCATGGTCTTCGCGACCGGATACCCCCTCTCGCCGGAGCCGTTCGCGCGGGATCTTCAGGCTTAGGGATGGTCTGAGGCGTTTGAGGCGACCACCGGTGAGGGACGTAATGGCTTCCAGGATCCCATGGCTTCCGGTGATCACAGGCCTCGGCATCGCAGGGGTCCTTCTGGCGCTGACCCTGTCCTTCCTGGCATGGCGGGAAGCGCGCTTCGCCCCTTATCTCATCCTGCGCCGCAGCGCCAGCCGCCGCGCCCGTCAGTGGTTCTGGATCGCCATGGGATTGGCCCTGGGGACTGGCATCCTGAACGGCTTCGCCCGCACCGGATTCCCGCTGCCCTTGGAGATCCCCCCGCCCGGATGGCTGTCCCCGCCCCTGACCGCCACTCCTTCCCCGATCCCTTCCCCCACCGCCACTTCACTTATCGAGATCTCACCAACCCCCGCTCGAATGCCCGGTGGGACGCCTTCCCCGACGTCCTGGCCTTCCCCATCCCCCTCGCCAACCCCGCTCCCCTATCCGCCCACCCTGCTGACGCCGATCCCCCAGGCGGTGCCCGCGCCGCCCAGCGCCCGGTTCTTCGATCTCGCCCTCACCGATGCCTGCGATGAGCGCGGGCGGCCGATCCGGATCCCTACGCCGCCGCCGACCACCTTCCCCGCCGGAACGGAGCGGATCTGCGGGCGGTTCCGGGTGGAGAACATGCCAGCGGGGGCCGCCTGGACCGCGGCCTGGTATCGGGAGGGGGAACTGGAAGATAGCACCACGCTGCTCTGGGATGGCCGTCCGAACCAGCCCGGTTACATCTATAACACCCGGCCCAACGGCTTCCCGCCTGGGCGATGGGAGGTCCGTCTTTATATCGAGGACCGCCTGCAGATCCGCTTAGCGTTCGAGGTGCGATGAAAGATCCCGCGATCCCACCGCGCAGCATGAATCGTCCGCAGGGATCGCCGCGGCAACCCCTTCCGCCTCCGCCTGAAGGCCCGGCGGGAGATCCGCTGCCATCGCCAGCCCCTTGCGCAGGACAGCCTGCACATGGTCCCCACAACAGCGCCCGGAGGGATTCCGGATATGACACTCCGTCCCCGTCCGGGCTTTCGTGTAAGCCTGGATGTCCTTGATGGAATCGCAGCAGCGCTTGACCACGATCTCATAGAGGATGGTCTGCTCATCCACGCCCTTGCAATAGCAGACGGGGACAGGAGCCTCCAGGCGCTTGATCCCCACCGGAACCTGGAGATCCTCCAGGGCGAAGTAGAGGCCTTCCCCGTTGTGGAAGTAGACGATGGGACAAGTCGGGGTCTCACAGAAATGAAAGCCCGCATCCCGGATCTTGTCGAAGTGCCAGCCCCGGATCATCCGCTCCAGGGTCCAGCGCCGGATCCGGAAGGGGAACCGCCCGCCGCAGACCGGACACATGGTTTCCGCCTGCGCGGGATCCTGAGCCGCCAGGGCGGCATAGGCCGGATCCACCGGCAACAGCCGTCCGGAAACCGTGGTGAGATACGCCATGAGAGCCTCCGCCTTTCAGAGCTTGAGGCATGTCCTTGCCGCCTATCCGCCCCTCTTTCCTTAATGCCATCCCTCGGATTCAGGGCCCCTCCGGGATCAGCTCCAGCTCGGTGGTGATGGCCACACTGTCTCGAATGGTTCGCGCGACCGGGCAGTAACGGGCATGGAAGCCATGGACACGACGGGCAGTCTCCATTTGAGAGGGAGCGATGCGCAGGCGATAGGTTACATGGATCCGCCGCAGGACCAGGACCTTGTCCTCCTTTTCGATCTCTCCCACCGCTTCGGCGATCAGCCGACCCTCCCCCGCTGGGATCCCGCGCGCTTCCAGCGCGCCGCCAAAGGTCCCGGTGAGTCAGCCCGCTGCCGCCGCGACCAGATAATCCAGGGTGGTGGCATGGGGTTCATAGGCCTGGGGATCCACGCCGTAATGCTGGGCGACTGCCGAGTGCACTCCGAAGAAGATCGGCTGGGGCTCACTGGGGAGAAAGGCCCGCCGCAAGGGGCCCTTCACGCGCTCAATCCGGACACGGGATCGATACACCACCGTCTCGCTCATGGCAGTCTTCGATCATAAAAGGATACGCCCCCAATAGTAAACCAAATAAAGCCCGGCTCCCAGCAGGAGCAGCACCCCGGCCGTCTCCACGACGGGGGCCAGGCGGCGAAGCCCCCGGGCCAGCGGACGTCCAATCAGGGCCAGGGCCAGGGAGAGGGCGACGAGCACCACCCCCATCCCCAGCCCATACAGCAGGATCAGGAGGAGCGCCTCTCCACTGCTCCGCCGGGCCAGCGAAAACCCCACCAGGGCTAAGAAGAGGGGAAGCGTGCACCCCAGGGAAGCGAGGCCATACGCCACCCCGAAGCCGAACCCGGTCCATCGGGAGGAGCGCTCCCCCGCACGAACTTCCAGAGGGATCCCGGGGAGGGGCCAGGGCCGCCCGACGAGCCGGGAGAGGGCGAGAAGGACCAGGATCCCGCCGACCCCCAGGCCCAGGAAAGGGGACCAGCGGGTGAGGGTTCTCAGGCCCATCGCCAGGGCGAACCCCGCCGCCACAAACAGACCGGTGCAGCCGGCCGCCATCGCCAGCCCCATCCTGACAGCCTCCCGCACCGAAAGACGCCCTCCCGTCCGCGCCAGGGCATAACCCACATAGGCCGGAAGCACCGCCATGCCGCATGGGTTGAGGGTGGCCATCATCCCGGTGATCACCGCATAGAAAGCCAGAGCAAGGTCCATGGAAAGACCTCCGGATCCTGGGCTCCTGCTAACGGGAGGCGGGCGGGAGGATCCGCGCCACCTGGGCCGCCAGCGTCTCATACGAAGTAGGGATCTCATCCCGGAAGACGATCCGGCCCCTCGGATCGATGATCACCGTCGTGTCCAGCCGGGTCACCCGGTAGGCCAGCGCCACGGCGTTCTCCCGATCGAAGGCCCATACATAATCCGGGCTCCCCGCCGCCTCCCGGAAGGCCATCAGGGCCTCCGGGGTGCTGGTCGGATCCACGTCCAGGGCCACGATCACGACCCGATCCCCCACGCTCTGGTGAAGGCGGGCCAGCGCTCGAGCCTCCGGAATGCACGTGCCGCACCAGTAGGCCATAAAGAAAAGCACCACCGGCTTGCCCTCGCCCAGGGCCCGGGAAAGCGTAAAAGTTCCCCCTCCCAGGGTGGGCACCGTGAAATCCGGCGCGGGAGCCTCCCCCCTGCACCCGACGAGGACCAGCCCGATCCCCAGCCCGATCCCGATCCACCGGGGCGCTTTCATGGACGCACCTCCAGGCCCTGCAATGCGAAGAGCACCGGGAGATCCTCCGCCGTGAGCTGATCCGGCTCATATTCCACGATCAGACGATCCCCTTCCAGGAGGATCCTTCGGATGCCGGGCATGCTTTCCAGCCGGGTGATCACCTCCGGGAGCGGACGCGGGGGACAGCACGGAGAGGGGATCGTCCGGAAGGACGTGTAAATCTGGCGCGCCACCCGCTCCGGAGCCGCCGTCCCCTGGGGCGCCGCCGTCGGGAGAGCCTGGCGCTCCCCTTGCTCCGGGGACGAATCGGACAAACGAGTGGCGGGAGTCGCTTCCCACCGGAGGGCGGAGGAGGAATCCGGTGGGATTTCAGACGGAACAGAGGGTCGGGCGCAGGCGGCCAGGAGCCCCATCGCCGTCAATAGGAGAACGCGCCATCGGGCTCGCCTCATCGCCGGAACCTCCTGGAGGAAGAACGGACGGAACGGCATACCCCACTGGAAGACCCTCGGCGGCCCCCCGGGTCGACCGTGGCCAGCACGAGGCCGCCCAGGAAAAGCACCCCGGAGACCGCCGCCAGGACCTCCATATGGGTGGAGAGATACGATCCCAGGGCGGTCCCAGCCAGCAGACCCAGAAGCAGAGGGGCCGTCACCGGCAGATGGCATGGACAGGTCACCAGCGCCAGCGCCAGCCCCATGCCTCGGCGAAGGTTCTCGAGCATACAAGCCCCCTTTCCGCTCAGCAGCAACCGCCTCCTCCGGACTCCCCCGAACCCCTCAGGGCGCGCCACAGCCGCTGCCAGAACCCGGGATGGGTGCGCGGATACCGCTCCGCGTGCCACGGATGGCAGAACGCCTTCCCATGGGCGAAGACCGGGGTCCCCTCAATCGGAGCCCCGCACTCCGCGCAACGAAGCGCCGTTTTTCCGATCTCCCGATCAATTCCAGCCTCCTGCTCCATCCCTGCCTCCTTTTCGCGAATCAGAGAAATACCCACAGCAAACGAAGGATCCGCTGGATTCCACGCCGATCCTCCAGCGGAATCGATCGGCCAGCGGAGGGCTGGAGCCCATCAGCTCGCCGCAGGAAGGGATCCCCGCTTCGGATTCCCGGCAGATCGCTTCGATGATCCGCTCCGCCAGCGGCCCGGGGCCCTGTTGTCGAATCTCCTGGCGGATCCACCGATCCCGCTGGATCTGGAAGGAGAAGGGCTCCCACAGGCTGTCGATCTGGAAGCCTCCCTGGATCGGTCGAAGCCGGGGAAGCGTCAGCGAGCCCAGAGGGACGATCTGCTGGAGGGCCAGGTCCTCCCGCCGGAGGATCCATCCCTCCAGGACCTCCCCCCGATCGCCGAGAGCCAGGCCCCATGTTCCCTCGGGAGCGATCGCCGTGAGGACCAGCGTCCCATCAAACGGCAGCGACCGGATGGCCCGGGCTCTGAGAGCGGGAAGAGACCAGGCCTCCAGCCTTTGGTTCCAGGCGATCCAGAGCTCCCGGCCGTCTGGAGCGAACGCGATCCCGGGAACCTCCCTCCTGCCCGGCGCGGGATCCCAACGGTAGAGGATCCCCCCCTGAGCGGGGTCGAACAGGAGGACCCGGCCTTTGAGCGTGACGCCCGCGGCAACCCGTCCATCCGGCGCGATCGCCAGTGCGATGACCGTGTCCGAAGGTTCGATGCGGAGCAGGCGCCGCTTCCCCAGCTCTGGCGAATAGACCCACACGGCATCGCCCCCCACCAGCGCCCAGCGGCCATCGGGCGTCATCGCCAGCGGAGGAGGCAGGCAACACCCAGGAGTTCCCATCCGGATGTGAGCCCGCACTCGCCCGGAACGCCCCTCCACCGCCAGGGCATCGATGATGCCGTCCCGCTGAAACGCCAGCCAGATCCACCTCCCCTGGGGAGCTACGATGGCCGAGGCCAGCGCCGGGCGGAAAATCAGGGTCCACCCATCCGGCCCCGGTGCCAGCCAGAAGGATGAAAGCGGGCTTTGGGAAGGGATGGCCAGCACCAGAGCGAGGACGGGGATAGGGATCGAAGATCGGGCCCGGGTACGGCGACGCAACAACCGATCCCTCCCTCCCATCGCAGATAGGGCATGATCCGCTGCGCCAGCCGGAAGGCCTCTGGAAGCGAGAACAACGCCAGGACCGGATCCCAGGGACCGCCGGGCTGGAACAGGCGCGGCGAGGCGAGAAAAACCGTTCGCTGGCAGAACGCCGCCCGGATGCCCGCTCCAGGCCCGGGGGCTGCCAGGACCAGGACGGCTTCCACCGGCTCGATCGCCCGGATCCCCGCGGGGGAGATCGTAAAACGGATGGGCTGTCCGGTCCGCGCGCACGAGGCCTCCACCCGGGCCTCCCGCTGCAGGCAGAGCGGGAAGAGCAGGGTGTCCAGCGCGCACCAAGTCCATAGGGACCGTCCCTCCCACTCCAGGCGGAACGGCGTAGGGCGGAGGGTAAGGCCCCAGCCGATCAGCCGCCTGGCCTCATCCCATTCGACCGCCGGGTCCTCCTCCAGGGCCGCGCGGACGGTCTTTACGGGCCATCCGACCGCCTCCGCCAGGCGCTCCAGCGGGACCGGCTCCCCGCGGGCGAGCAGCTGCAACGCCGCCTCAAACAGCGGCCCGCGGTCCAGGGCCCAGCCACGACCGCTCAGCTCCATCATCAGCCGATGGGCCAGATGCTCCAGATCCGGGGTTCCTGTCATCTTGCCCGCCTATCCCGCGCAGCAGCTCAGCCGGGCCACATCCCGCATGAACGATTGGGCCGCCAGCCGCAGGCCCTCCGACCAGGTGAGATACGGGAAGAGGGTGCGACCGAGGTCGTGGACCGTGTATCCCGCCTGGAGGGCGATCAGGCCGGCGGCGATGGCCTCCCCGGCCTGGGGCATCACGAGATGGACGCCCAGCAGCCGATCGGTGGCTGCATCCGCTATCAGCTTGATCACCCCATGGGTCTCGAAGGCGATGCGCGCTCGCGGCACCGCGTCCAGCGAGAGCAGGATGGCCTTGGGAGTCTGCCCCTGTTCCCTCGCCTGTGCCTCCGTCCATCCGACGGAGGCGACCTCCGGATCCGTGAATGTCAACCGGGGGACAGCGCTCAGATCCAGCATCCGGTGGTTGCCCAGCAGGGCGTTCTCCGCCGCTACCGTCCCGCTGGCCGCGGCGACATAGACGAACATGGGCAGGTCCGCGCAGTCGCCGGCGGCGTAGATCGAAGGATTCGAGGTTTGCATATAGGGGTTGATCCGGATCTCCCCCCTCGGCCCCACCGCCACCCCGACTGCCTCTAGCCCCAGATCCTGGGTGTTCGGGCGGCGGCCGGTGGCCATCAACAGCTGCTCCGCGGAGACGATGCGGGTTTCCCCGTCTTTCTCGAAAGACACCTCATAGCGGCCGTAGGAGCGAGCCACCCGGATGATCTTCACGCCGGTGTGGAAGACCATGCCCTCGTCCTCCAGAGCCCGTTGCAAGGCCGCGCTGATCTCCGGCTCCTCGAAGGGGACGATGCGGGGCAGGGCCTCCAGGACCGTGACCGCCACGCCGGCCCGGGCGAAGACCTGGGCCAGCTCCAGGCCCACCGCGTTGGCGCCGACCACGATCAGGGAGCGGGGCAGCTCCCGCAGGGAAAGGGCCTCAGTACTGGTGAGATACCCGGCCTCCGCCAGCCCGGGGATCGGCGGGACCCACGGCCGGGCACCGGTGGCCAGAATCACCCGCCCCGGCGCATAGGTCGTGCCGTTCACCACCACCGCCCCGCCCTCGGCCAGGCGAGCGCGGCCCCGGATCAGGGTGATCTGGGGATAGGCAGCCAGGACCTCCTCATATTTCTCCCGGCGCATGTCCGCGACGAGGGCCTCTTTCTGTGCGATCAGCTCTGCCCAGTTCAGGGCCCCCCGGGCGGTGGCCAACCCCCGGAAGCCATGGGCGCCCGCCCGATGGTAGACCTCCAGGGCGCGGATCAAGAACTTCGACGGAACGCAGCCCACGTTCACGCAGGTCCCACCCAGAGTCCCTGCCTCGACGAGGGCCACGCGGGCGCCCAGCTCGGCGGCGCGGATGGCCGCGGCGAAGGCGGCCGATCCCCCGCCGATGATCATCAGATCGAAGCGATGATCCCCGGCCGGCGGGGGAGGGAGGTCCATGGGCTCGGACTGCCGCACACGGGCCCGATAACCGGCGCGAGCCACCGCCTCCTCGATGGCGGAAGCGGGAACCTCTCCCTTCGCGATGGCCTCCGCTTCCCCGGAGGACCAGTGGGGGACATGGGCGGAAAGCACCCCCGGCACGGATCGCAGCACCCGCTCCACGTGCCGGGCGCAATCGTCGCAAGTCATCCCCTGCACCTCCAGATTCAGACGAACCGGCATATGAACCCCCTCGCTTTTATCCCCCTCCCGGGGATGGGGACTGTAGCCATGATAATCCGATGGGGCGGGAATGTCAAATCCGGGGATGGATCTTCGTAGGCCGGCTGCGCGGCGTGTTACCATGTAAGGCATCCAGACTGGCAAAGCGTGCCCTCCCATGGATCCCCGATGGCGAACCGTGATCCAGCGCGTCGGCGGCTGGCTGATCCCGCTGGGAGTCTGGTTCCTGTGGCTCCACCAGGCCTGGCCCGCCCGCGGGTTCTTCCGGAGCGCACCGGCGGGAGAGGACACCCTGGAGGTGATGTGGGCCCTCGCCTGGTATCGGCGGGCGCTCTTCGAGCAGCATATGTCCCCGCTCTTCCACCCGCTGGCCTTCGCCCCGCAGGGCTGGCATGTGGCCAAGCTGCACCATGGCCCCTTCCTGATCGGCCTGATGCTCCCCTGGGCGCTGCTCGGCGGGGATGCCTTCGCAGTCCATCTGTTCGGATGGCTGGCCTACTCCCTGGCCTTCCTCGGCGCTTTCCGCCTTGCCCACCGGTTCGCCCGGGATCGCTGGCTGGCCACGGCGGCCGGGATCGCTTACGCCATGTTCCACGGAAGCCACGCGGCCATGCGGATCTACGGGGATTACCTGCCGGTCGCGTGGGGGGCGGGTGGCCTGGCCCTGATGGCCTGGGCCCTGGAGCGCGCCCGGGAGGGCGGATGGAAGCCTCGCTTCCTGGGGCGGGCGGGGCTCCTCTGGGGGCTGGGGATCGCCGGCAACCCTTACCTTGTGCTCCTGGGCGGGGTGCTGGCCCTGATTTACGCCTGGAAAGCATGGCGGCATGGATATCTCCGGCGCTTCCTGGTTTATGGGCTCGGGACCGCGGTGGTCATCGGCGGCCCATGGCTGGGTCTCTGGGTCCGTGCCATTCAGCAGGATCAGATGCTGGGTCAGACCCTGGAAACCGCGCGGGGCAACGGATATCCGTGGGTGGACGTCCTGGTCTGGAACCCGTATCATCCGTGGGAGCCCGAACCCTCATCCCGGCCCGATCGTCCGATCCTCACCCTGGGCCTTCTGCCGGCGGGAAGCAGCCTGATCGGCCTGGGGTGGAGCTGGCTCGCCCGCCGGCGGCTGCGGAGTCACGGGCTGCTGCGGGCGGCGGCTATGGGGGCGCTGCTGGCCACCGGGATCGTCCTCCGGGCTGACGCGCCGCTCTCGATCCCTGCGATCCCTGGGGTGCGAGATGTCTATGAGGGGATCTGGCGGATCGGCCATGTCCGGAAGCCGGAGCTCTTCCGGGAGCCGGCCCTGCCCGAGGACTGGGCGCATCAGGCCCTCACCCCTTTGCTGCTGCTATGGGCCGTGGTGCCGTTCTACGAGGCCGCGGGGACGGTGTGGCGGTTCATCGCCCTCACCGCCCTGGGGCTGTTCACAGGCGGCGCGGAGGCCTGGTCGCGGATCGCCTCCCGAGGGCTCCGGCGAGGGCTGGCGGCCCTCTGGCTCCTGGAGGCCCTCATGCGGCCGATCCCTATCCTCCCGTGGCCCTATGTGCCCCATCCCGCCTTCGAGTGGCTGCGGCAGAACCCGGAGCCCGGGGCGGTGATCGATGCCTTCGCCGATTACACGCCGGGGCTGCATCTCTCACGGGTGGCCGTTATGGCCACAGAATATCACCGGCGTCCAACGATGTCGGGCTTTCCCCCGTTCCATCCCCGCTGGATCGAAGCGTTGCAGCGGGGACGCGGGTTGCTGTTCCGGCACCGACCGGACGGGCTGGGCCGGCACGGCTTCCGCTTCCTGGTGGTTCATCATCCCCCACCAGACTGGCGGAAGTGGGGCTGGCCCTTCCCGCTCATCGGATGCTTCGATCCGCCGCCGGTCCCATCGCCCTGGGACTATCCGATCTGCATCTTCCGCATTCCGGATCGCGGGGAGCCGGAGATCACCAACCTCCTGTTGCTCGACGGATGGTCGGGGCCGGAGGCATGGGGGCTCTGGGCCGAGGGGACGGAAGCGCGGGCGCTGTATCTAACGGAGAGGGGAGGAGAGCCAGCCACACTGGAGGTGGTGGCGTTCCCGCTGTGCCGGGCGGGGGAGGTCCAGCGGATGGAAGCGTTCTTCAACGGACGGCGGCTGGGGGAGGAACGGTTCCCCGACTGCGGCGAGCGACAGATCCGCTGGGAGATCCCAGCGGAGGCGATCCGGCGGGGCGTGCACGAGGTGCGGTTCCGATTCGCCTACGCGGTGCCCCCATCTACGGGAGATACGCGCGCGCTGTCGGTGGGCTTCCGCCGGATCTGGGTGGTTCGGTGATCCCCCGGAAAGGGGGAAGGCGGGTCGGCCGCAGCAGGCGTTAGGCGACTTCTGGCATGGGCAACCTTCCACACGTGCTTCCAGCAGACATCATCTATGGCTTAGACTCCAGCGCCATTAATGCTCGCTTTGCCTCCTCCGGCAATTCCACAGGCACAAACATAGATGCCGGATAGAGATAGCCATCCGGCTCCGATCGATCCTCATCCACGATGCGAATCATCCCGTGCGCCTCCGCATCGGGATCCGGCAGCTTACGATACACTTTGCCGACGATCAGACTGGCCGGATTGCTCTCATTGTTGATGCAGATTACAAATTCGCTCATCCCAAAGTCCTCTTGATCAGGACTTACGCACTTGCTGATGTGGCACGGGCCGCCAAGCCTGCATCATTCTCCTTTTGGCGTGGGGCAACTGCTCGCAGTTGCCCCACGCCACTTAAGTCATGATCTTGCACTCCTTCCTAAGACCACTGGGATTATGCCGACCCGGCTGGCACGGGAATGCCCTCTGGATCGGGATAGAAGACACGACGGGCGCGCCCTTCCAGGGCATCCAGGACGTCGCCCATGGTGTCCGCCAGGGCGATTGGGCGACCCAGCGCGCGGGCGATGTCCAGGGGCGTGCGGTCATCGAGGGAGACCCCTGCTGGATGATCGAACATGATGCGGGGGAGGATCACCAGATCTCCAAGCGGCCGGGCAGCGAGCTGGGTGATGATGTCCTCCGCCATCAACAGGCCCGCCACCGTGATCGTTTCCCCCAACCGCGTGTTCACAATCGGGATCACGTCCAGGGCCGCCCCGGTGCAGGCGTTGAAATCCCTGGCGGCCCAGGCCAGAACCGGCGCAAACAGGGTGCCAGTCGCCAGGGTCGCCCGACGTCCGGCAAGGCCCTCGATCTTCCGCCGGCGCAGGATCCGTTTCACCCGCCGGTAGTCCTCCAGGAAATCCCGCACCATCCCCAGGCCGTTCTCCTGAAGCCGGAGCCCATCGTAAGCCGCCTTCGAGGGAACCGGCCGCCCGGTGAGGAGATACCATTCGTCCGTGGCGTAGACGAAGCGAACCCCCAGGCGACGGCGGAAAATCCGCTGCCAGGCATGCACCGCTTGCAGCACCTGACGGGCTTCTTCCACCGTGTGGGGACGCACGCCGTAACGCTGGAAGCGGGTCACCCCCACAGGGACCACGCTGACGGAGCGCACCTGGGGCCAGAGGGTCGCCAGATCAAATACGCTGCGCTCCAGATGTTCCCCATCGTTGAGGCCCGGCGTGACCACGATCTGGGTGTGCATTTCGATGCCGTGATCCGCCAGCCAGCGCAGCTGGGCCATGATGTCGGGGGCGCGGGGATTCCGTAACACCCGCCGCCGGACCTCCGGATCCGTGGCATGGACAGAGATATAAAGAGGGGACAGGCGCTGCTCCACGATGCGCCGCCAGTCGCGGGCCGTGAGATTGGTGAGCGTGACGAAGTGCCCATACAGGAAGGAGTAGCGATAATCATCGTCCTTGATGTAAAGGGTGCGGCGCATTCCCTTCGGCGTCTGGAGCACGAAACAGAAGGTGCAGAGGTTGTTGCACCGCCGGATGTCGATGTCAAAGGTCGGATGCGCAAAGGTTAGCCCCAGGGGCTCTCCCTCCGCCCGGGGCCCGCTGAGGACATGTCGCCTCCCCTCCCGCAGGATCTCGACGGCGACGAAATCCTCCGCGGCGTAGAAGTGAACATCGATCACATCTTCCACGGGGCGCCCGTTGACACGCAGCAAAAGATCCCCCGCCTGGATCCCGACGCGAGCGCCCCAGCTGTCGGGGTCCACATGAACGATCCAACCGGCCGGCTCCTGCGCCCGGGGCCGGTCCGGGATGCAGAACTCCGGCGGGACGAATAAGGCGGAAGACATGCGGCGGCCTTTCCTCAACGTAGATTCAAATCGGCATCACCGCCGATGGCGCGAGATAGGCGAAATCGAACCGGACGGGATCCCCTGGTTCCCGGCCCGGGATCGGCATCAGCCGAGCGGTGAGGGGCTTCCCCAGACGAACACTGAGCGCGCGCAGGTCCTCCAGCACTCGCGCCAGCTTCTCCTCCGGAACGGATCCGGGTAAGGGAAGGGTATCCAGCCCGGTCCCGCACACCGTGGAATAAAGCAGCAGATCCCTGAGCTGGAAACGGTGCTCTGCCGCCCGCTGGGCCAGGATCGCATCCTCGAGAACCGGTAGCATGATCCCACAGAAACCGGTCCGGGGGAAATCCGCCCCCTGCACCGCTGCCGCCAACCCGGCCACGGCCGTCAGGGTCCCGCTCTCGCCGAAAGGAACGCCGCTGAGGAGCTCGATGGCGGCCCCGATGCTGCGCTCCGGCTCCGGAAAAGGGGCCAGGGAGAAATCGATCCCCGCGAAGCGGGCGGAGAAAGCGGCGGCAACGGGGCGGAGGAGATGGGCCAGATGGCGGCCGCTCGCTTCCACCTGAGCCTGCAGCATGGCCTGGGCCGCCCCCGGATCCCGGGCGGCGCGGGCGGTTTCCACGGCCAGATCCGCCGCCTCGGTCGCCAGGGCGATGGCCAACGGCCCGCCGTCGTGATAAGCCGCCGGGAAGAACGGGCACAGGGGAGGGACGCCCGCCAGCGCGGCGAACCGGAGGTTGGCGAACCCATCGGGAGCCACCGCGGCGTTCTCCCGAATGATCCGCGCCGCCACCCATACGGCATCGCGATCCGCCAGCCGGATGGCGGCAAAGGTCCGCTCCGTCTCGGCAAACAGGCGAGGGATCTCCAACGCCAGCGACCCCAGGGGGCCCAGGCTCAGGTAATCGAACCCGGCCTCCCGCGCCATCGCCTCCCACTCCCGGGCCTGACGGAGAAAATCCGCCGCTTTCATGGAATCCTCCAGGGGCGGCAACGCCAGGCGCATCGTCTGGACTTCGTAACCGGCGCGGGTGAGGGCCTCGCGCGCGGCCTGCGCCAGGGCTCCCGCCCGCGCCAGCTCCCGCGGGTCCCACGCAATGAAAACCGTCACGGCGCGGATGCGCATGGATCCCTCGCTCCCGGGGGATGTGCCCGCCACGCTTCATTTTGCGCTTCCTTCCCATCTCCTTCAAACTTCAAACCGGATAGGGCCTGTACGGTGGGTCTCAATGGGGGCCGGAGGCGGAGGGTGTTCATGACCCGGGTTGTTCCCATGGATCCCCAGCATCCCGATCCGGAGGTCATCGCCCGGGCGGCGGAGATCCTGCGGCGGGGGGGACTGGTGGCTTTTCCCACCGAGACCGTCTACGGGCTGGGCGCAAACGGCCTGGACCCGAATGCCCTTGCGCGTCTGTTTGAGGCCAAAGGACGGCCGGCCACGGACCCGGTGATCCTGCACATCGCCGATCTGGATGCGTTGCCCCTGCTGGCGCGGGAAATCCCCCCGGCGGCATGGACCCTGGCCCGGCGCTTCTGGCCGGGCCCGCTGACCATGGTCCTGCCAAAGCAACCCGTGGTTCCCGATCTCGCCACCGCGGGGCTGCCGACCGTGGCGATCCGGATGCCGGCCCATCCGGTCGCCCTGGCCCTGATCCGCGCCGCGGGAGTGCCCATTGCCGCGCCCAGCGCCAACCGGTTCGGCCACACCAGCCCGACCACCGCCCCGCATGTGCTGGAGGATCTGGAAGGACGGATCGACATGATCCTGGATGCCGGGCCTGCTCCCATCGGGGTGGAATCCACGGTCGTCGATCTCACCCGACCCGTTCCCACCATCCTGCGGCCGGGAGGGCTTCCCCGGGAGGACCTGGAGGAAACCCTCGGGCCGGTGGCGGTGTTCGATCGCTCTCTGACGGGCCCGGCGCCGGCCCCCGGGATGCTGCCCAAGCACTATGCCCCCCGAGCCGAGATGGTGGTTCTAATCGGGCCGGGGGACTGGATCCGCCTGCGCCTCCGAGAGCTGGCCACCCGGTATCTCCAGGAGGGCTATCGGGTGGGTTTGCTGATCGCGGAAGAGGATCGGCCGGCGGTGGCGGACCTGCCGGCGGAGATCGCGACGCTGGGATCGGAGCGGGATCTGGCAGGGATCGCCCGGCGGCTGTATCCCGCCATGCGGGATCTGGACGCCCGGGGGCTGGATCTGATCCTCGCACGGGATTTCGGAACCCAGGGACTGGGCCTGGCCATCCGGGATCGGCTGGTCCGCGCCGCCGGGGGGCGGGTGATGCGCGCGGAAGATTCGCCGTAAGGCCTGCCGCGGCCGGTTTTCCCCAGGGACGCTGGGGCCAGACCTGCCCCTGGCCCCGAAAGCCCTTCGGAAGAGGCCAGCGGCGTCAACTCCTTCCGATGGAACCCGCGCCGGGATGTGGCATATCGGCTGCTGTGGATTCCCGAAATCCCGGTCCGTTTACTTCCGGACCTTTCAGGTGGTGGAGGTCCAGCAGACCTTTTACGACCCACCTCAGCCGAGGACCCTCCGACGCTGGCGGGAGGAGGCGGGCCCTGATTTCATCTTCACGATGAAGGCCTGGCAGCTCATCACCCACCCGGCCAGCAGCCCCACCTATCGTCGGCTCCGACGCCCCCTGGCTCCGGAAGAGCGCCCGATGGCCGGCCTGTTCCAGGCGACCCCGGTGGTCGAGCGGGGATGGGCCGCCACCATCGAGGCCGCCGAGGCGCTAATGGCGGCGGTGGTGGTGCTCCAGTGCCCGCCCTCCTTCAGGCCCACACCGGAGCATCTCCGAAATCTCGAAGCGTTTCTGGAGCGCATGGGGGAGGTTCCCTTTCGGATCGCCTGGGAACCCCGAGGGGATTGGCCGGACCCGGTGATCCGACGGATCTGCGAACGCTACGGACTGATCCACGCGGTGGATCCCTTCGCCCGTCCTCCCGTCACCCGCGAGATCGCCTATTTTCGCCTCCACGGGCGGACCGGATACGCCTACCGTTACACGGATGCGGATCTGGAGGAGCTCTGGAACCGATGTCAGGGATTCCGCGAGGTCTTCGTGCTGTTCAATAACGTGTCCATGTGGGAGGATGCGCTGCGGTTCCGACAGCTGGTGGAGAGGTAAAGAGGTAAAATAGAGATGAGCGGCTGGATCTCCCGTGAGGACTTCGGGGGCCATCCCGCCTCCTGGATCCGGTCAAAGAATTTCGCGGATGGGGCGAGATCGCGCCCTGCTTTCCCCTTGGCCTGCTGGGTCGCAGGGAGGAGGGAAAACGGTTTGGGAGGTGGTCATGCTGAGCGAACGGGATCTGCGCGAATTGGCCGCGCTGGAAAGCCCCCAAGCTCCGATCCTCAGCCTCTACCTCGATGTGGATCCCCGCCGCCAAACCAAGGATCATTATCGATTGAACCTACGCCATCTGCTGGAGCGTGTGGAAGATCAGATCCCCCGGGCGGATCGCGAGGCGGTCCAGCGCTTCGTGGAGCTGGAATATGACGGGTCCGGGCGGGGGCTGGCCATCTTCTCCTCCCATGGCCTGGGGCTCTGGCGGGTGTTCTCGCTGGCCGTGCCCACCCCGAACCTCGTCTTCGCTGGCCGGAAGCCTTACGTCTTCCCCCTGGCCAAGTTGTGGGATGCTTACGGGCGCTTTCTGGTCGCGCTGGTCGATAAGACCCGGGTCCGCCTGCTGTTTTACCAGATGGGGGAGCTGCAGGAGACGCTGGAACTGCGCGGGGAGCCCATCAAGCGCCACAAACAGGGGGGGTGGGGCGCCGAGAAACTTCAGCGCCACGAAGATGAAGTCGCCTACCGCAACCTGAAAGAGGCCGCTGAGCTAACGGTGAGCTTCTGCGAACGGCATCAGCCCCGCTACCTGCTCCTCGGCGGCGCCGACCCCACCGTTGTCGAGTTCCAGGAGCTCCTCCCTCGCCCCTGGGGCGATCGGATCGCGGGGACGATCCCGGGGGATCGCATGTCGGATGAGGGGGAGATCCTGGAGGCGGCCCTGCGGATCCTCCAGCAGGTCGAGCGCCGCCGGGAGTTCGCGCTGGTGGACGCGGCGATCACGGCGGCAGCCAAGGGCGGCAACGGTGTGATCAACCTGGAAGATACCCTGCGGGCCGCGGCGGAAGGGCGGGTGCAGGTGCTGCTGGTGGCGGACGGCTTCCATGCCCCCGCCTACCGGTGCGCCGGCTGCGGCTTTCTGACCACTGTGCCTCGCACGGCCTGCCCGTTCTGCGGCGCGGCCTTCGAAACTCTGCCCGACGCCGTGGACTGGATGATCGCGGCCGTGCTGGAGAACGGCGGCCAGGTGGAGATCATCGAGGGCCACCCCCGGCTCCAGGAATTGGGGACGGCCGCCCTGTTGCGGTATTGAGGGGAACGCCAGACCAGGGCCCCGGGGCGTTCCGCTACAGGACAGGCGGGATATCCTCCCGGCTTCCCAGCAGCAGCCAGGCGCCGAGGAGGATGACGAAGGCGAACAATGTGAGCATCCCGGTCAGCAGAAGGGCCGCCCCCAGATCGCGCTCCATCGCGGTCAGGATGGCGAGGGGCATGGTCTGGGTGCGCCCTGGCATGTTCCCGGCGAACAGGTAGGTGGCCCCGAACTCCCCCACCGCTCGGGCCCAGCAGAGCAGCAACCCGGAGAACAGCCCCGGAAAGGCCAGGGGCAACGTCACATGCCGCAGGATCTGCAGGGCAGAGGCCCCGTCGACGGCAGCAGCCTCCTCCAGCTCCCGCGGCACCATCATGAACCCCAGGCGCGCCCCCCGGATGTAGAAAGGAGCCGAGATGAACAGCTGAGCGACCACCACCCCGGCCGGGGTGAACGGAAGCGTGATCCCCATCCCTTCCAGGAGCGGGCCCAGCGCCCCCCTCCGCCCGAAGGTCAGCAGCAGCAACACCCCGGCTGCCGTCGGCGGGATGACCACCGGCAGCTCCACCAGACCTTCCAGGAAGGCTTTGCCCGGGAACCGCCGTCGGGCCAGCAGATACGCCAGCGGGGTCCCCGCCCCGATGGCGAGCAGCGTGCTCCCCGCGCTGGTCTTCGCCGTGAGAACCAGGGCCTGGCGGACCAGATCGGAGGCGGCGGCGGGCCAGGGAGACTCCCGGAGGAGATAAAGCGCCATGATCAGCAGGGGGCTGCTCAGGAACAGCGCCAGAGGAAGGCTTCCCGCCCACCACCAGAAAGCGGAGGCCGCGCGGATCCCCGGCCTCCCCACACCAGGGCGCACAAACGGGATACGATGAGGCCACACCATCGCCGCCTCTCCGGGTTGGATTCGCCTACGGAGGACCAAATCCCCAGCGCCGCATGATCTCCTGGCCTTGAGGGGAGCGCAGCAGCTCCACGAAAAGACGTCCGGCCTCCGGATGAGGCGCCCCCTTCAAGAGGGCGATCGGATAGCGGGCGATCACGTTCAGCGCATCCGGGATCTCCACCACCTGCACCTTCTCCCGATAGGCCGACGTGACATCGGTGCGGTAAACGAAGGCCGCGTCCGCCTCCCCCAGGGCCACGCGGGAGAGGGCGGCTTTGACATTGGGTTCCGCGGAGGCCACGTTCCGAAGCACCCGCTCGGCGAAATCCACCCCGTAAGCCGGATCCTTAGAGGCGCGGGCCAGCACCTCCCGAGCATAGGCCCCGATAGGGACCTCCGGACCCGGCATGGCCAGACGGAGACCAGGACGCGCCAGGTCCACGAGGGCGGTGACGCGACCGGGATTGGAGGCCGGCGTCACGATCACCAGGCGGTTGGTGGCGAAGATCCATGGGCCCTCCGCCACCCGGCCGGCCTGTTTCACTTCTTCCATGTTCTTCTCATCGGCCGAAGCGAAAAGATCCGCGGGGGCGCCCTGCAGGATCTGGGTTCTCAGCGCAGAGGAGGCGCCGAAGTTGAACGTAACCTTCGTCCCGGGGTGCTGCTGCTGGAAAAGCGCGGCCAGTTCCTGGAAAGGATCCGTCAGGGAGGCGGCCGCGAACACGATCAGCTCCCCTTCCGGCGAGGGAGTGCCCGCCGGAGAAGGGAGGATGCCCTTCCCCGCGCATGCTCCCAGGATCCACACAACCAGCAGAGCCATTCCAGGGCGGCGCATATTTACCTCCTCCTGGAGTGTGGGGATAAGCGGCTCAGATGGGCCACCAGGGTGCCGGCAGGGCGCGGATCAAAGCCGCCGATGACCTCCAGCTCCTCCCGAAAGCGGCGGCTGCTCAACACCTCCAGAAAAGCCTCCACCTCGGGAGTCCCCAGCAGCTCCTCCGGGATGACCAGATCATAACGGGATTCCGCCAGGGGAAGGAACGCCAGGCCAAAGGCGCGGGCGACCGGAAGCACCCCAGGCCCGGCGTCGGCCAGGCGGGCGGCCAGGGCCGCGGCCACCGTTAGATGATCCCGGGCCTGCCATCGCAACCCGGGGAGGGCGGAGGCCGGGATGCCTTCCCGGCGAAGCTGCCACACCAGCACCCGCTGGCTGCCCGCGCCTCCTTCCCGCCCGATGATCCGCAGGTCCGGCCGGGTCAGATCCTGTAGACGCCGGATCCGCCCAGGGTTTCCCGGAGGCAGCATCACCCCTTCGACCCAGCGGGCCATCGCGAAAACCGCCACCGGACGCCCGGCCAGCGCCCGACGGACCGCTGGGAGATTGTCCTCCCCGCGCACCGGATCCCAGAGATGGGTGCCGGCGATGTGGAGCTCCCCCCGGGCCAGGGCCTGCAAGGCAGACCGGCTGTTCATCGGGATCCAGCGCACTCGATACTCCGGGAAACACGCTTCCAGGTGGGCGGCCAGCAGGGCCAGGGCCGGATTGCATCCCCCAATGAGCAGCGTCCGTTCCAACATCGAGGAGGAGATCGGGAGGGCGATCCGAACCTGGCCGGGTCGCCCGCCTTCCACCACCCGGCCATCCGCCGCGATATGGAAACCCCACATCTCGTGCAACGGCCAGGCGATCCAGCGCCCGCCCACCCGGCCGAGGCACACCCGAAGCGCGCCCGGTTGGATCAGACCTGCCCGGAGAGGCCACTCTGCTTCCAGCAACGGAGGGGGAGCCCGGACAGGGAACAGATCTTCCACACGGCAGGAGAGAACCTGCGCCAAACGAAGCGCCACCGCCACATTGGGGAGATACCGGCCCGCCTCGATGGCGCTGAGGGCCTGCCGGCTTAACCCTGACCGTCGGGCCAGCTCGGCCTGGCTCAACCCGCGCTGCTGCCGGATCTCCCGCACCCGGCTCTCCCATCCCTCCAGCTCCACCCGTCGTCCCATCGCCTCCCCCACCGGAACGAACCACGAATTCAGCGACATTGTATATGATTTGCGACATAAGATCAAATATCATTAACAAGAGGCGGGGATGGGTGGAGAGCACATCAGCCCGGCCCTCTCGCCCTGAGATCCTTCTTCGCTGCGATGGATGAGCGGCAGATGGATTACAATAAGGGGTTGGCCCCGGAAGGCTGGGAGGAACGGTGGGACAGCCCTCCGGGGGCGGATTGGAATCTGCAACGGGAGGAACACGGTGAAGTCCGTGGCGTCGACCGCTTCCCGCCCGGCTTCCGGCGGGCGGTATTATCGGCTCTTCATCGCCGTCCTGCTGGCCTCCACGCTGCTTTCCACCTGGCTAGGGATCGCGGTGGTGATGGCCGCGCGCGCCCAGCGCTGGCGGGCGATGGCCGGCGGGGGAGGATCTGGAGGTGGTCCCCTGGGCCTGCCGCCCATCTCGGAGGTGGGGCGGATGCTCAACCCGATCGAGTGGCTCAACCCGGCGCCCGCATGGCCCGTCCCCGGCCGGCTGAATCTCCTGGTGCTGGGGGTGGATCGCCGGCCCGATGAGCAGGACATCCCGGTCCGTTCCGACGGGATCATGCTCATCGGCCTGGATCCCATCAGCAACACGATCTCGGTGCTCTCCATCCCCCGGGATCTCTACGTGCCCATCCCGGGGTTGGAGGAGCGCGGGATCTCCCAGAGCCGGATCAACACGGCGTGCTTCTACGGCGACTATTACCATCTCGGCGGATGCGGGGAGCTGGCCAAGCGGACAGTGGCCTACAACTTCGGCGTCCCGGTGCACCGCTATATCATCCTGGATTTCAACGGCTTCAAGCGGATCATCGACCTGGTGGGCGGGATCGATGTGGACGTCCCCCGCACCATCGTGGACAACGCCTACCCCACCGATGACTACCGCACGGAGCGCCTGGTGATCCCGGCCGGGCGTCTCCATATGGATGGGGAGCTGGCGTTAAAGTATGTGCGGACCCGGCATGCGGACAGCGATTTCGGGCGGCTGAAGCGACAGCAACAGGTGCTGATGGCCCTGCGAGCGAAGGTCCTCTCCCTTCAGGCCCTGCCCCAGATCCCGGAGATCCTCCGGACCCTGGGGGACTCGGTGCAAACGGATCTCACCCTCCCGGAGATGCTGGCCATCGCCCAGTTCGCTCGCGGGGTGCCGGAGGAGCGCATCCGCCTGCTTGCCGTGGAGCCCTCCATGGTCCGCCCCTGGCAGACCCCCAATGGGGCCGCCGTTCTGATCCCCAACCGGCAAGCGCTGGCGACGCTGATCGAGGCGTTTAACTGGGAACGATAACGCGCCCGGACCGGCAACGGTTCAAACTCGGGAGAGGTATACGTCATGCCGATAGCCCGGCGGATGAAGGGAGAGCTCTCGGAAGCGGATCTGCTCGACGCGTTGCGGCGGGGAGACCGTCAGGCGTTCGCAGCGGCGATCGATCGGTGCGGAGACGTGATCTATCACGTCGCGTACCGGCTGCTGGGCAGCCGGGAGGAAGCGGAGGATGTCCTTCAGGAGACGTTCCTCCAGGCTTTCCAGCATCTCAAGGACTTCCGCGGGGAAGCCCGGCTGTGCACCTGGCTCTACCGGATCGCCTATAACCTGGCCCTGATGCGACTGCGCCGGAAGGAGCCCGAAACGATCTCCATCGATCAGCCTATCCTCCTGGAGGACGATGAGGAAATCCCCCGGGAGCTCTTTGACTGGTGCTGCCTGCCCGAGGAGGAGCTGCTCCGCGCGGAGCTCCGATCCGTGCTGGATGAAGCCATCCACAGCCTGCCGGCGAGCCTGCGGACCGTGTTTCTGCTGCGAGATGTGGAGGGCCTGTCGACCGAAGAGGTAGCTCAGATCTTGGGGATTTCCACTGATGCGGTGAAGGCCCGCCTGCACCGCGCCCGCCTGCAGCTGCGCGAACGGCTTTCGCGATATTTCGCCGAAGAGTTAACAGGGAGGTAACCCGGGATGCCCCTATCGAAACGCTGCGAGGAATGGCTGGGCCAGATCTCCCTCTACCTGGACGGGGAGCTTGCCGAGCATCTCTGCCGGGAGCTGGAGCAACACCTGAGGGAATGCCCGGATTGCCATGTGGTTTTCAACACGACGCAGCGAACTATCGAGCTCTACCGTCGGTATGGTCGGATCCCGATGCCGGGGGAAGCCCGGGAGCGCCTGTTCCGAACGCTGGGGCTGGAGGACCTGCTTCGGCAGGCATCCGGATCCGGGGGATCGGAACGCGGTGTTAACGAAATGTTCACATAGCTCGCTTAAACTATAAGGTGGCTGCGCCCATCGACGAATCCCGGGCCGGCCAGGGGGGTGAGAGCGATGCGGCGGCTGGATCTCTGGCGCACGCAGGCGGAGGCGCGGATCCCGCACCTCCTCGCGGGCCCGGAGGGCCTCCAGCTCGTCGCGCGCCCGCTCGACCTCCTGGCCCGGTGGGGGGAGGTGATCCGCGCCCCGCCCCTCCGGCATGAAACGGAACCCGAACGGCTGTCTTCCAGAGGCGCCTGGAACGCGCTGAGTTCCACAAAAAATACAGCGAGGCCGCGGATGATCATCTCGGAAGGAACATCGAGGCTTCCTACCCTGAACCCCGAATTGGATCAGCTGTGCGTGAACGCCATCCGCGCCCTGGTCATGGACGCGGTGGAGCAGGCCCGCTCAGGCCATCCCGGGATGCCCATGGGGATGGCCGACGCAGCCTATGTGCTATGGCGTTACGTGATGCGCCACAATCCCCGCAATCCCCTCTGGCCTAACCGGGATCGCCTGGTTCTCTCCGCCGGGCACGGCTCGATGCTGCTTTACGCCCTCCTTCATCTTTCCGGCTACGATATGCCGATGGAAGAGATCCAGCGGTTCCGCCAGTGGGGCAGCGCCACACCCGGTCACCCCGAATATGATCCCCACCGAGGAGTGGAGACCACCACCGGGCCGCTGGGCCAGGGGTTTGCCAACGCTGTCGGGATGGCTCTGGCGGCCCGTCTCCTGGCCGAACGCTTCAACCGTCCAGGGTTTCCTATCGTAGATCACTTCGTCTATGTCATCGCCTCCGATGGCGATCTGATGGAGGGCATCTCCCACGAAGCCGCCTCCCTGGCCGGCCACTGGGGGTTGGGGCGGCTGATCGTCCTCTACGACGACAACGACGTCTCCATCGATGGCCCCACCGACCTTGCCTTTACCGAGGATGTGGCCGGTCGCTTTCGGGCCTACGGCTGGCACGTGCTGGACCTCGATGGCCATGACCGCGCGGCGGTGGCCCAGGCCCTGGCGGAGGCCCAGCAGGTGGAGGACCGGCCCTCCCTGCTGATCTGCCACACCCATATCGCTTATGGAAGCCCGAATAAGCAGGATCGGGCGGAAGCGCACGGCGCGCCCCTGGGAGCCGATGAGGTGCGCCGCACCAAAGAGCGCATGGGATGGCCCGTGGAGCCCCCCTTCTACGTCCCGGAAGCCGTTTACGCCCATATGCGGAGGCTTATGGAAGAGGGGGCACAATGGGAGGCGGAGTGGCGGGCCCGATGGGAGGGATATGCCGCCGCCTACCCGGAGCTTGCCGCGGAATGGGAGCGCTGGTGGCGGGGGGAACTGCCCGAGGGCTGGGAGGAGGCGATCCCCACCTTCCCGCCTTCCTCTGACGGGATGGCCACCCGCGCGGCCTCCGGGAAGGTGCTGAACGCCCTGGCGAAGGTCATCCCGAACCTGGTAGGAGGCAGCGCGGATCTCATGGAATCCACTCAGACTTACCTGCATGGGTTCCCGGCCATCGGCCGCGGACGCTTTGACGGCCGGAACATCCACTTCGGCGTGCGGGAGCACGCCATGGGCGGCATCCTCAACGGGATGAGCCTGTATGGCCCCTTCCGGGTTTACGGCGGCACCTTCCTGGTGTTCAGCGACTATATGCGGCCGAGCATCCGCCTGGCGGCGATGATGGGCCAACCGGTCATCTATATCTTCACCCATGACAGCATCGCCATAGGGGAAGATGGGCCCACCCATCAGCCGGTGGAACACCTGACCGCCCTGCGGGCCATCCCGAACCTCTGGGTGATCCGGCCGGCCGACGCCAACGAGGTGGCCGAGGCCTGGAAGGTCGCTCTGCGCCGGCGTGACGGACCCATCGCCCTGATCCTGACCCGGCAGAAAGTCCCGATCTTCGATCGCCGTGGGCTGGCCCCGGCTTCCGAGCTGGCGCGAGGCGCCTATGTGCTGGCCGAGGCCCGGGATGGGAAGCCCGATCTAATCCTGATCGCCACCGGCTCGGAGGTGGCCCTGGCCATCGCGGCGCGGGAGCAACTGGAGGCTCAGGGGATTCGGACCCGGGTGGTCAGCATGCCCTCGTGGGAACTCTTCGAGGCCCAGCCCGAGGACTACCGGCGCGCCGTGCTCCCACCGGGAGTTCCCCGTCTGGCCATCGAGGCGGGGGTCCCGTGGGGATGGTATCGCTATGCGGACGCCGTGATCGGGCTGGAGCGCTTCGGCGCCTCCGCGCCCTACCCGGAGGTTTATCAGCGCCTCGGCTTCACAGTGGAACGGATCGTCGAAGAGGCGGGACGTTTGATCGGGCGATAGAGGAACGCCCCCCCCTCCGGGATCCCATCTCTGGAAAGGGGCGGACAAGGGGGACCGTCCTTTGAAGCCCTCGATGGGAGAGCAGCGGCCTCATGCCCTGCCTTCTCACTCGATCGCCGGCGCCGGGACCTCCTCCAGGAACAGCTCATCGGAATCCTCGTCGTAGGCGAAGAGCTCCGCGTAGCGGCCCCAGTGAATGGCGATCTCCAGCTGCCGCTCCGCTTCCTCCGGAGTGAAATCCAGCTGGAGCTGCTCGCGGAAGTAATCCGCGCTCACCCGGCCATCATCATCCGAATGGAGGGTTTCATAGATCCAGCGGATGATCGGAAGGCGAAGGATGCGCCCGGCCACGATCTCCTTACGGGCCAGGATGCTGGCTTCGGCGAAGGCTTCCCCCAGGGGCGTGAGGATAATGTCGCCCTCCGCCACCTTCACGAACCCCAGCAGCTCAGCCGCTTCCACGATCGTCAGCAGATCATCCAGCTCGTAACGCAGCTCCTCCGCCAGGCGGTAGAGATCCGCCCATCCCCCTTCCTCCAGGAGCTTCTCGGTCAACCCCGCCACCGCATTGATGCGCGCCTCCGGCATCCGATACGCCCGGCCTGGCTCCCCTGGTCGCTTCCCGGGCACCTGTTCCTCCGTCTGCCCGGCGATCATTGCGTACACCCGATCGACCATAGACTGAAAGTACCCATCCTTGCGACGACGAGGGTGGGGCAGCCGAACCTCCAGCTCGGCGATCACCCGGCCGGGGTCTTTATCCATCAGGATGAGGCGGTCGGCCATCCAGACTGCTTCCTCGATGTTGTGGGTGACCAGGAGGATGGCCTGGATCGGCAGACGTTTGGAGAGCCAGAGTTCCATGAGCTCGCCCCGCAGGGCTTCTGCGGACAGCACATCCAAGGCGGAGAACGGCTCATCCATGCACAACAGCTCCGGCTCGGCCGCCAGGGCCCGGGCGAAGCCCACCTTCTGGCGCATCCCACCGGAGAGCTCCCGGGGATAGGCATGCTCGAAGCCATCCAGGCCCACCAGGTCGATCAGCTGAAGGGCCCGCTCCCGACGCTGCGCCGGAGGCACCCCGCGGGCCTTCAGGGCCAGCTCCACATTGCCCAGAACCGTCAGCCAGGGATAGAGGGCAAAGGTCTGGAACACAATGGTCGCATAGGGATTGACTCCCCGCAGCGGCTGTCCCCGGTAGCGGATCTCCCCCTCGCTGGGCTGGGCCAGGCCCGTGATCATCCGCAGCAGGGTGGATTTCCCACATCCAGAGGGGCCCAACAGGGCCACAAACTCGCCCGGGCGGATCTCAAACGAAACCCGCTCCACCGCCACGACCTGTCGCGGCGGCCGCCCGTAGATCTTGGAGACGTTGCGCACTTCCACCAGCGGCCCGGTCCAGCCCATCGAAGACCTCCTGCCGGATTTTCCATCCCCTCGCCCTCCAGAACGGCAAAGCCCAGGAGGTGAACCCCCTCTTCATTTTAAACCCACCCGCCCGTGCCCTTCCGGATGGCGAACGCAGGAAAGAACGGAAGTCCAACACGCTATCCGATGGAGGGACTCCGGGGTTAGGGGCCACCTATCCTTGCCAGGAAAATCCGAGGGAGATATAATCTGCATCGGGACGGGGCGTGGCGCAGCCAGGTTAGCGCGCGTGGATCGGGACCACGAGGTCGGCGGTTCAAATCCGCCCGCCCCGACAGCGCCGGCGGAAGGAGCGCTTTCCTTCCGCCGGCTTTTGTTTTCATGGCTTACGCCCCTGGATTCCAGGAAGACCCGCGGGCCTTCCCCCGATGGCTCCCTCTTTAGCCCCTTTTGTGGAATTCACCGACCCGTCTTCCCACGGCGCTCCAGCGCGCGCAGCGCCAGCCACGCGCCCACCAGCACGCCGAAAGCCAGATAGAGCCACGGGCTTTCTAAAAACGGCAGCCGGCTCGCTGGGGTCCCGGAGGCGGCCGGGGAAGGCGCGCCCACTGCCGGAATGAACACCTGATAGGGAGAGGGAACCGGAGTGGGGGGAGGCGAGGCCGCCGCCTCTAACCCGCTAACCATCCGGAAGATCAGATCGTCGAGCAACACGCTGCGTTCTCCCGGGGAAATCAACGCCATACAAAGCGAGGCAGGCGCTCGATCTCTTCGCGGCGAACCCGCAGGCGGATCCCATCGCCATCCACGCCCTCCATATAGGCGATCGGGATGCTGATCTCCTGATAAAGGATCACCGGCTCCCGCCAGACCAGATGGGTGGGACGCCCGGTTTCCGGATCCACCAGCACCTCGGCCACGGTGCCGAGCACGCCATCCGGACAGATCAGCGATTTCCCGGCGAGCTCATGAGCGGCTTCGGTCATGCCTGAACCTCCCGGCTTCGCTGTTCGCCCGCAGGGAAGCAGCGGGCCACCACCCACCCCCTCGCCGCCTCCCATCTCGGGCAATCGCATGTTAACGCCGCTCCAGGCCCGCCTTCGTGGCCGTTCGGTGAAGGTCCCGTGAGGCTTTCGTGAACGATCCTCCCCCAGTTACCCCTATATGTAGGGGATCATAAATTATAATCCTCCACATATAGGGGGTTCGGCGACCTGGAACCATGAAGGCGAGCGAGGCGACCCAAAGGTGGCCATACCCGCCTCTGGAGATCCCCCGCCGTGGCCTGAACAGATCCTGGAGAGGAGCGTGGCGTCTGGAGATCGAGGGATCCCTCAACGCTAATATCCCCGCATCTTATCCACCACATTCCATAGCGGTTCGCCTCGCATATAACGATCCAGGTTTTCCTCGAAGATCTGCGCGGCCCGGGTATCATAATGGGGTGTGAACCCCGCCACGTGGGGGCTGATCAACACGTTGGGCAAGCGCCAGAGCGGGTGCTCAGGAGGAAGGGGTTCCTGCTCGAACACATCCAGCGCGGCACCGGCGATCCACCCCTCCTGGAGCGCCCGCACCAGCGCCGCTTCCTGGCAGATCGGGCCGCGGGCGATGTTGACCAGAAAGGCATTGCGCTTCATCGCCCGGAAGGCCGCCTCATCGAACATCCCCCGGGTCTCCGGCGTCAGGGGGACGGCGATCACCACCACATCGCTCTCGGCCAGCAATGCATGGAGCTCGGCGGGCATGTAATAGCGATCCGGCAGGATCCCTTCCGGATCCCCGGTCCCGGGGAAGACGAACCCCCGGTCCCGTCGCTCTTCTCCCCGTTGCATGGCCAGCACCCGCATGCCAAATGCCTTCGCCAGGCGTGCCACCTGGCGCCCGATGCTGCCGTAGCCCACGATGCCGATGGTCTTTCCCCAAAGTTCCTCGGGAACGAACAGGGGCCAGCGCTCCCGATCGGGAGGCCACTCGGCGCGGGCCTGCCACTCCAGCATCCGAGGGACCCGATGGAACCATGCCAGCACCATGGCGAAGACATACTCCGCCATATTGATGGCGTGCACCCCGCTGGCCGTGGTGAACAGCACATCGCTTCGAAAGAGCGGATGCTCCAGCACGTGATCCGCGCCGGCGGAATGCAATTGCACCCATCGCAGACGGGGCACCCATTCCGGCATGGGAAGCGTGTTGAACGTGTAGAGGACCTCAACCTCCCGCCAGATCTCCCGAGGGATCCTCTCCGGATGCCGCGTTGGGTGGAGCTCGAATCGCAGCATCGGCCAGCGGGCCTGCCAACGGGCTACCCACTCCGGATCGAATCGGGCGGTGATCAGAACCCGACGCGGTTCCCCCTCCATGGCGTGCGCTCCTGACAGGGGCTTCCGGGGCGGATAGAACGCTGCGCCCCAAAAGGATTTTCTTCACCCTCCTCCCGTAACACCCAGGGCTATGGGGAAGAGCGATTCGGCCTCCCCATGGAGGCTCGGGAGAGGCCAGCTGTATAACTCCTTGTGTCGTTAGCATTATAAATCATAGTCATCGCAGGCTCTGTGGATTGTGGAGATTTCCGCGGCATGCCCCAATGCGAGACCGAAATATGCAGGGGCCTGAAGGATCCTTCGCCAGATCTGGGCAAGGCCCCTGAGGATCCCCCGACCTGGATAACGGGTAGGCTGTGGAAAATCTGTTTAATAGGGGAGGATGTGGAAAACTCATGGAAACTGTGGAAAACTCTTCCGCCCCCATATCTGGCGGATTGGACCGATTACCGGTGTAGAAGGCTGTGGAAAGTGGGAAAAGCGGGTCTCTCCTGGGGACAAGTTATCCCCAGTCTGACCTTCTTTTCCACAGGTTTCACGCCGGTTTTCCCCAGTTCCAGGCCAGGGGATCCTGCGGGGAGGGGCCTATATCCTCGGTCCATAACTGGATGCCCTCCCAGATATGGGGGAGCCTTTCGGGTTTTCCACAGGCCGTGGAAATCGAGGCGCTCCGGTTTCACGCGGGCTGGTCTATCGGGTTCTGTCGGAGAAGCGCATGGTCCATCCGCTTCCCGGTTCCGCTGGGGGATTTTCTCCGGAGGGGATGGAGCAGCCGGGCGGGCCGATTCCAGCGGCCCGCCCGGCGATTCAAGGCCCTGTCTAAGATCCCCTGTGGGTGCCGATCTCAGGCCGCAACGCCGACCGATGGGAGAGAGGCCAGTGCACGGGCCACCTCCTCAGCGGGGTATTCGTAATCCGCGAGCTCCCCCCGCAGATACTGATCGTAAGCTGCTAAGTCGAAGTGTCCGTGTCCGCTCAGGTTGAACAGGATCACACGGGCCATGCCTTCCTCCCGCGCCCGCAGGGCCTCGTCGATCACCGCCCGGATGGCGTGGGCGGACTCAGGGGCAGGGATGATCCCTTCAGCCCGGGCGAAGAGCACGGCGGCCTCGAAGACTTTCGTCTGAGGATACGCCACGGCTTCCAGATGGCCTTTCTCATACAGGGCGCAGAGGATAGGGGCCATGCCGTGGTAGCGGAGCCCTCCGGCGTGGATGGGGGCCGGCGTGAAGGTATGGCCCAGCGTATACATCTTGAGCAGAGGGGTGGTGCGCACCGTATCCCCGTAATCGTAGGCATAGACGCCTTTGGTCAGGCTGGGAGCCGCTGTGGGCTCGACCGCGATAAAGCGCGTGGGTCGCCCCTCCACGAGCCGGTCCCGCATGAACGGCAGCGCCAGCCCGGCGAAGTTGCTCCCCCCGCCCACGCAGCCGATCACCAGATCCGGGTATTCCCCGGCCAGCTCCATCTGCTTCTTCGCCTCCAGGCCGATCACGGTCTGATGCAGCAGAACGTGGTTGAGGACGCTGCCCAGGCTATACTTCAGGCGCCCGCCGCTGGTGGCCGCGGCCTCCACCGCCTCGCTGATGGCGATCCCCAGGGAGCCGGGGGAATCGGGGTTTTCGGCCAGCACCTTGCGCCCGGCGGCGGTCTCGGGGCTGGGGCTGGGGATCACCCGGGCGCCGAAGGTTTCCATCAGGATGCGGCGATAGGGTTTCTGCTGGTAACTGATCTTGACCATGAAGACGGTGCATTCCAGGTCGAAGAAACGGCAGGCCATGGCCAGGGCGCTGCCCCACTGGCCGGCGCCGGTCTCCGTGGTCAGGCCCCGCACACCCTCCTGTTTGTTGTAGAACGCCTGGGCCAGGGCGGTGTTGAGCTTGTGGCTCCCGGCCGGGCTCACCCCTTCATATTTGTAATAGATGTGGGCCGGAGTATCCAGCATGCGCTCCAGCCGGCGCGCCCGGATCAGCGGGGTGGGCCGGTAAAGCCGGTAGATCTCCCGGACGGGCTCCGGGATCTCGATCTCCCGCTCCCGGCTGACCTCTTGCTGGATCAGGGCCATCGGGAAAAGGGGGGCCAGATCCTCCGGCCCGATCGGCCGGCCGGTGGCCGGATGGAGCACCGGCGGCAGCTCAAAGGGGAGATCCGCCAGGATGTTGTAATAGGCCTTCGGGATGTCCTCCTCGGAAAGCAGGAATCGAGTTCGATCGCCCATGGGTGATCCCTCCTGGGACAGGGTGGACGGCCAGCACGTGCGAGAGATCTTCTCCGGGGCCGGGACAGCCCCCTTCGATGGGCCGCTCCAGCCCCCAGCTCCTCACAGATAGCGGGCTTTCAGCTCCGCGAGGTGGCGGGCGCTGAGACCCATCGCCTCCCGGGCCTCCGCCAGGGTGGCCTGGGAGATCGGGCGGACCTTTGCCGCACCGGCGGCCAGGATTTCATCGATGAGATGGGGCCGCGCCGCGTAATACGCCCGCCGCTCCCGGATCGGCGTCAGGAACCGCTCCAGGGCCGCAATCAACCGTTTCTTGACCTCCACGTCTCCGACTTTCCCCTGCCGGTAGCGAGCTTTCAGCTCCTCCACCTCCGCTTTATCATCATTGAAGGCCTCATGGTAGCGGAAGACCACATTGTGGGGCGCATCGGGGTCCGCCGGGATATCCGGCCGGATCCGGGTGGGATCCGTGAACATCTGCATCACCTTGCGGGCGACCTCCTCCGGCGGGTCGCTGAGGAAGATCGCATTGCCCAGGGATTTGCTCATCTTGGCCCGCCCGTCGATCCCCGGGAGGGTGGGCACATCTCCGATCAGCGCCTCCGGCTCGGGGAAGACCTCCCCATAGAGGCTGTTGAACCGGCGGGCGATCTCCCGGCAGAGCTCAATGTGGGACTCCTGGTCTTTCCCCACCGGGACGATCTCCGCTTTAACGTGGAGGATGTCCGCCGCCTGGAGGATGGGGTAGAGCATAAGCCCCATGGAGGGGTTCTCGATCTTCTGGTCCCGGATCATATCCTTCAGGGTGGGGATGCGTTCGACGCGGGGCAGGGTGACCAGCATGGAAAACAACAGTGCCAGCTCGCAGACCTCTGGCACATCGGACTGGACGTAGATGGTGGTTTTCTCCGGATCGATGCCCACCGCCAGGTAATCCAGCACGATCTCCCGGATGTATTCACGGGCGGCCAGGATGTCCGCCTTCTCCGGCTTGGTGGTGAGGGCGTGGTAATCCGCGATCAGGAGGAAGACCTCATACTCATCCTGCAATCGCACCCGGTTGGCCAGCGTCCCCACATAGTGGCCCAGGTGCAATGGGCCCGTTGGGCGATCGCCTGTCAGCACGCGCTTCTTTTTCGCCATCGCGACCTCCTGATTGAAATGGGAAAAGCGTGAATCCGCTTTCCGGAACAGGAGCCCAGCGACGGGTGTCCTGTCCCCGAAAGCCCCTCAGGATAAAGAAAGCCCGCACCCTCCGGGTGAATAAAACAGGGCCCGCCCCGCAAAGGGACGGGCCCTGGGGTTGCCCGCGGTGCCACCCTTTTTGAGCGCAGCCTCTCCGGAGAGAGGCCGGCCCCCCTCATTGTCGCAGGCGCCGCCCGGTCAGACCGGGCGAAGCCCTCAGCCGATAACGGTGGCGTCTCCGGCCGCGCCTACTGCGGAAGAAAGCCTTCCGGTTCGGGCGGCAGCTCCGGGGCCCATTCAGGATCCAGGATCCGCATCGGGCTCCCACCTGAACCCCGACTCTCTGGGCGGCGCTGGATCCTTACTCTTCCCCCTCATCGCTTTTCGAGCGATTCTTTTGACTAATAATTTAACAGCCTTTGCATGGGGTGTCAAATCCTTTATCCGTTCTCCCCCGGGGCCCACTGATGGCATAATGAGGGAGTTCGGGTCCGGGGGATCATCCCTCGGATGCCGATAGGACAGGCCGCTTCACGGCCGACCCGTCCCTTCCAGATCCTTGCCTGGAGCCTGGAGGTCGGATGATCGAAGCTTTTCTCTTCGGATGGATCGGATGGCCCATCGGGATGCTGGTCAACGGCCTGGCGAATGCCCTGCCGCGTCGCCGGGTGGTTCCGTTGTGGGAGGATGGCGGGGGCCTTCCCTCCGCCTGGATCCGGGCGGTTCGAACGGGGGCTTTCTCCCGTCGGCGGGATCTGATCGTGGAGCTGGGGGTGCCGATCCTCTGGGGGCTAACGGCCGCCCGTTTCGGGCTCTCCACCCGGGCGGGGCTGGTCGCTCTGTATCTGACGGTTCTGGTTCTGGTCACGGTCACCGACCTGGAGCACCGACGGATCTACGATGCGGTGATGCTTCCGGCCATCGCCCTGGCGGCCATCCTAGCACCGGTTTCCCCGTGGCTGGGGGCGGGCCCCGTGGGGGCGTGGCTCGTGGGCCTGGGGGCCTTCGTTTTCTTTTTCTTGATGGCCCTGCTCACCCGCGGGGGGATCGGGGGCGGGGATGCCACGCTGGCCGCCTTCATCGGGCTGACCACCGGGTTCCCCCAGGGCCTCCAGGCGCTGGCTTACGGGATCCTCATCGCTGGGGGGGTGAGCCTTTTCCTCCTGCTGACCCGGCGGGCCACGCTGAAGACCGCTATCCCTTACGGTCCCTTCCTGGCCCTGGGCGGGGCGATGGGCTTGCTGGGGTTGACGACCCAGTGAAAATAGCCATCGCTTTCTTAGGTGAACCATACCCACGATGCTCCCGAGAGCCGATCCAGCCCGGCCTCCGCGAAGTGGCGGACCAGGAGGCTGGGGTCTTCCAGGGCGGCTGCGAGGGCCGGGATGCTCCGGGGCGAGGCGATGCGGGCCAGCGCCCGGGCGGCCAGGACGCGGACCTGGGGATGAGGGTGGCGAAGGCCATCGATCAACGCGTCCAGCGCCGCCTCGCCGTAGCGGGCAAGGGCCTCCGCGGCCACCCATGCCACCCAGGGCTGATCCTCCAGACGCCGCTGCAGGGCGGAGATCACGGCATCCCGGTGGTCGGCCGCTGGATGGATCCCCAGCGCCCAGGCGGCCGCTGCGCGAACCTCCGGCTCCGGATCTTCCAGGGCGCGCAGCAGGGAGGAAAGGCTCTCCGCATCCCGCGCCTCCCCCAGGATCCGGCAGGCCCATGCCCGCAGATCAGGATCGGAGTCCTGAAGCAGCGCCTGGGCCAGTGCGCGCAGGCGCTCTGGATCTTCCCGCAGATCCGAGATGCGGAGCTCGGCCTGCTCGGGATCTCCCCGCAATATGCGTTGCCACTCCTCTGCGTTCATGACCATGGTGCCGGATCTAAATCATGAGATCGATCACGCGGCCGGCGGGGGAACGGGAAGGGCGTCCACGGGGGTATCGCGCCACTTGTCCCCTTCCTCAATGAGCATCACCGGGATGCCATCGCGGATCGGGTACTTGCGCCCGCAATCCGGCTCCGTGCACACCAGCCACACTTCTTTCACCAGCTCCAGCCGGCCGGGATCCGGCCCCTCTTTGCGGGTCGGTCCGGAAACGCAATGGGGACAGCGCAGGATCTCCAGCAGCTCTGGACTGATCATGGTCGAACCTCCTCGCAGGATCTATGTTCTATATACTGCTCTCTCGGAGCATCCGCAGGGCGTTCTGGCGGATGTTCGATGGGAGAGAGGTCCCGTCACCTTGCGAATCGCACCACGGTCGCCCCATCATCCGGTGTGGGCTCCATGTGCTCCACATGCGGATGGGTTTTCAGCCGTTCCCGCACTGCGCGGCGCAGGGCGCCGGTGCCTTTGCCGTGGATGATCCGTACGAAGGGCATGCCGGCGAGGAAGGCTTCGTCCAGAAACTTCTCCAGGACGGGCAGCGCCTCCTCCACGCGCATCCCGCGCAGATCGAGATCGAGGGGGACCTGGGGCGGCCGAACCGCCGTAACGGGGGCCGGGGAGGAAGGCGCAGGCTGGGGCCGCTCCCGTCGTTCCAGATCCGTTAGGGCCATCCGCAGCCGCCACCGGCCGACCTGCACGTCTGCCTCTTCCCCTTCCAGGCTCAGGATCTCCCCCTCCATCTGAAGGGGGCGCACCCAGACCCGGTCGCCCACCGCGAAAGCGGGCTCCGCGGGGGTCTCCACGGATGGCGCGGCCCGGGCCAGCGTTTCCCGCATGCGGGCCTGCAGGGCCTCCAGGCGGCGTCGGGCCGCTTCCACCTCTGCCTGATGGATCGCCCGCAGCTGACGACGGATCCGTTCGATCTCCTCCCGGGCTTCCTGGACCAGCGCGGTGATCTGCTCTCGGGCCTCTTGAAGCATCCGTTCCCGTTCTGATTCGATCTGGGCCAGGCGGGCTCGCCATTCTTCCTCCAGAGCGCGGGCGGCGGCGCGGGCCTGTGCGGCTTCCATATGGGCCCGGGCGGCTTCCTCGCGAAGCCGCTCCACCTCGGCAAGCATGGTCTCCAGACGCAGGGCCTGGGGCGACACATACTGCTGGGCCCGGGCGATCAGAGCCTCTGGCATCCCCAGCCGTCGGGCGATCAGGAAGGCATTGGATCGGCCCGGCAGACCGATGCGAAGCCGGTAGGTCGGGGCCAGGGTCTCCGGGTCGAATTCCATGCTGGCGTTGATGGCGCCCGGGGTGGTCTGGGCCCACAGCTTCAGCTCCGGGAAATGGGTGGCCACCAGCGTGGTCGTCTTCCGGGCATGGAAGTGCTCCAGGATCGCCCGGGCCAGCGCGGCACCCTCCACCGGGTCCGTCCCTGCCCCCAGCTCGTCCAGAAGGACCAGGGAGCGGGCGGTGGCGGACTCCAGGAAGCTCAGGATGTTCAGGAGATGGGCGGAGAACGTCGAAAGGTTCTGTTCGATGCTCTGCTCATCGCCGATATCGGCGTAGATCCCATCGAACACGGGCAGGCGGGAGCCCGCAGCGGCCGGGATATGCAGGCCGCTCTGGGCCATGAGGGCCAGCAGGCCCACCGTCTTGAGGGTGACGGTCTTCCCTCCCGTATTGGGCCCCGTGAGGACCAGGATGAATGTGGAAGGATCCGGGGTGACATCGATGGGCACCACCCGCTGCGGGTCCAGGAGAGGATGGCGGGCCTGGCGCAGCCAGAGGGGCGAGACGGTGCGCCGCTCCGGGGGCTCTTCCGGCCACCGGACGATCTCCGGGCGCTCGGCCTGGATAGCGAGGGCATAGCGGGCTTTGGCCAGCGTTAGGTCCAGATCCGCCAGGGCTTCCAGGGTGCGTCCGATCCCCTCCGCCTGCGCGCCGATGGCGGCGCTCAGAGATGCCAGGATGCGGGCCACTTCTTTCTCTTCCTGCACCTGGAGGGCCCGAAGCCGGTTCCCCATTTCCACGATGGGCAGCGGTTCGATGAACAACGTGGCTCCACTGGCGGAGCTGTCGTGGACCAGGCCGGGGATTTTCCCTTTGTGTTCGGCTTTGACCGGGATCACGAAGCGGCCGCCCCGCATGGTGATCAGGGGCTCCTGGAGATAGGGTGCGTAGCGGGGATCGGTGAGATAGCGCTGCAGCCGGGCCTGGATCTCATGGGTCAGGTGGCGGATCTCCGCCCGGAGGGCGCGGAGGGTGGGGCTGGCCTCGTCTTTCACCTCGCCCGTCTCGTCCAGGCAACGCTCGATCTCGGCTTCCAGATCGGGGAACTCCTGCATGCGTTCGGCATGCCGGGCCAGATGGGGCAACCCCTCGGCCCGCCGGAGCAGCAAGCGTCGGATCCGCCGGGCGATCCTCAAGGTGTCCCGCACGGCGAGCAGATCGGCGGGCAGAAGGGAGACTCCGTGCTGGGCGGCCTGGAGCAACGGGCGGAGATCCCGCACCCCGCCCAGATCCAGGCTGGGCTCCAGGGCGAGCAGGCGGCGGGCCTCCTCCGTCTCCGCCAGTCGGGCCTGGACCTCCGCCGGATCCGTGGAGGGGCGCAAGGCCCGGGCTTTCTCGGCGCCCCAGGCAAAGGCGGTAAAGGCCGCCAGCCGCTCCAGGATCTTCGGCCATTCCAGCGTGATCAGGTCGTGCTCGCGCACGGGATCTTCCTGTCCGGGGATTCTCCCATGATCATACCCCGGATTGCTCGCTCCGGCGTTCCAGGGCCTGGCGGGACACGGCTCAGATATAATCAGGGCGGCGGAACTCGAGGAGGGAGGTTTCCGGTATGCGGCCCCATCGGATCGAGCGGCTGATCAGCGCGGAGGAGCTGGCGGAACGGGTGCGGGATCTCGCCGCCCAGATCTCCGCGGATTATCAGGGGCGGGAGCTGCTTCTGGTGGGCGTCCTGAAAGGCGCCTTCGTCTTCTGTGCCGATCTCCTCCGGCATCTGGAGGGTGTGCGGGCCCAAGTGGACTTCATCGCCTGTTCCAGCTATGGCATCGCTACGGAGACCTCCGGGGTGGTCCGGATCCTGAAGGATCTCAACGCCCCGGTGACCGATCGGGAGGTGCTGCTGGTGGAGGATATCGTGGACACCGGGTTGACGCTGCAGTATCTGCAATCTCACCTGCGGCAACAGAGCCCCCGCAGTCTGCGCACGGCCGTGCTGCTGGACAAGCCGTATCGTCGTCAGGTGCCGGTGCAGGTGGACTATCGGGGCTTTGAGATCCCCGATCTGTTTGTCGTGGGTTACGGCATCGACTGGGCCGAGCACTATCGTCATCTCCCTTACATCGGGGCCGTGCGCTTTCTGGATTAGGTCCTGCCGGGGATTTCTTTCGGATACCGAAGCGTATTAACGGACCCCGACCTCATCCAGGTGACGCAACAAATCCGCCGGGTCCTCATACACCCGATAGGCGCCCGCCCGCTCCAGCTCTTCCCGCCCGTAGCCACCGGACAGCAGGCCGACGCCCAGGGCGCCGGCTCGTCGGGCGGCGAGCAGATCCCACACGCTGTCGCCCACCACCACGCACTCCTGAATCGGGAGCCCCAGGCGCTCTGCGGCCGTCAGGAACAGATCGGGATCCGGCTTGGCATACCGCACGTCATCCCGCGTCACGACCGGAACGTGGGGATCCAGATCCAGCAGGCTCAGGATCGGCTGGGCGACCTCCCGACGTCCGCTGGTGGCGATGGCCCAGGGCACACCCGCCTCCCTCAAGGTCTGAAGGAGATCCCGGGCGCCGGGGAGGGGGCGCACCTGGGGAAGCATACGGGCGAAAGCTTCGGCGTGGCGCTGCTGGATCCGGGCGATCTCCTCTGGGGTGACCTCCCGTCCGGTCTCCCGGAGCAGGGCGCGGAGCAGCAACCCACCGCTCATCCCGATGCGCCGGTGGATCCGCCAGACCGAGAGGGAGATCCCCACCGCCTCCAGCGCCTCGCGCCATGCCAGCACATGCTGATAGACGCTATCCACCAGCGTGCCATCCAGATCGAACAGAAACCCCGGACCTCGAGGCATCCTCGAACCTCCCGAGCGGCTGGCTTCCCGTGGGTCAGGCGGGTTGCCATTCTGGAGCCGAAGAGCCTTGTAGGGAAGGCGGGTCTCCCTTCATATGATCCGCTCCCCGTGGATCCAGACGGCCTCCGGGGTTCCCCAGCGGGCCCACAGGACCACGTCGGCGAGTGCTCCCGGGCGCAGCTGCCCCATCCGGCGCAGCCCCAGGGCGCGGGCGGGGGTGAGGGTGGCGCTCCGGACGGCGTCCAGGGGGTCGATGCCGGCTTCCTCGATCAGCACCCGCAGGCCCTCGTTCATCAGGGCGATCGATCCCGCCAGCGCCCCCTCCGGGGTCTGGCAGCGCCCGTTGGCCACGATCACCTCATAGCCCAGCCAGGTGTAACGGCCCGGCGGCAGCCCAGCCATCGGCGCGGCGTCGCTGATCAGGGCCACGCCGGCGGAGCCCTTGATCCGGAACAGCAGCCGTATGGCCGCCGGGTGGACGTGCTGCCCGTCTGCGATCAGCTGGAGGATCACCTCCCGCTCCAGCAGGGCGGCGGTGAACAGCCCGGGTTCCCGGTGATGGAAGGGGCGCATGGCGTTGAAGAAATGGGTGATCTGGCGAGCCCCGCGCCGGATGGCCTCCATCGCCTGATCATAGGTGGCGTCGCTGTGCCCGATCACGGGGATGATCCCCTGGGCGATCAGCGTCGGGATGGCCTGCATCGCCTCCCCTTCCTCCGGCGCGAAGGTCCATAACCGGATGCCTCCAGCGGCGGCCTCCTGATAGCGGGCGACGGCCTCCGGGGTCAGGGGGCGAAACCATGCGGGGTTCGCCATCCCTGGCCGTTTCGGGGAAAGGTGAGGGCCCTCAATATGGATCCCCAGGATCCGAGCCCCCGGCGGGGGGGTCTCCATAACCTGCGCCATTGCCTGCAGGCGCTTCAGGATTTCCTCTTCCGGCATGGTCAGGGTGGTGGGGACGAACGCGGTCACGCCGTAACGCGGAAGGCGTCGGGCCGCTTCCGCTAGCTCAGGGCCGAAGAGATCGCAGCCCTCCAGGCCGTGGATGTGGAGGTCGATCAGCCCGGGGGTGACGGGGCGTCCCTGCGCATCGATCCGTTCCGCTGGACGGGGCGGGCGGATCTCCCGGGTGGGGCCCAGGGCGAGGATGCGGCCCCCGGCGAACACCACGGCTCCGTCCTCGATCCGTCGGGTGGGAGTGTAGATCTCTGCATGGAGGATGGCAACAGGGCGCGAGGTCATCCGCTCCCTCCCGAAGAACATCCGCCCTCGGGTTCCAGGTTCACCCAAACCCGGTCACCCGCTACCCGGACTTCGTAAACCGGGATGGGGACCACGGCCGGCAGCCGGAGCACCCGGCCCGTTCGGATGTCGAAACGGGCTCCGTGACGCGGGCACTGGATCACATAGCCTTCCAGCTTCCCTTCCGCCAGCGGGCCGCCGTCGTGGGTGCAGACATCCCCGAAGGCGAACACCTGATCCCCGACCCGGGTCAGCGCAATCGCCCGGCCCTCAACCTGGAAGACTTTCGCAGATCCCACCGGGATCTCCTCGAGCGTCGCGACCGGAATCCACAAGGAAGCACCTCCGATCATGGACTCTGGGTCTGGGGCATCCCCTTCCGGGTGAGGAGCCCATAGAGTGTCCGCCGGTTACCATGGGAGCCACCCGCGCTCGTGCAGGCATTTCAGCACAGCCTCCAGAACCCCCCCGCCGACCGCCCATGATTTATCTGAAACCGTGAAGCAGTGGCGGGTTTCCGCCCGGGGATCCACATCGCCTACTTTCAGGCCGGGGGTCACCTCCAGCCCGTCGAACAGGATCCCCCGGAGCACCCCCGCGATCGCCGTCCGGACCGGGGTTTCATCCACATATGCGACGATCTCCCCCGCCTCCACCCGGTCGCCGATGCGCCGGATCCCCCGGAAGCGCCCGGCGCATGGCGCCCGCAGCACCCGCAACACATCGTGCCCGCCGATCGTCCCCGGGATGCCCGTGTCGGGCAGGGCGCTCCCTGTGTAGTAGACCCGCCCCAGGTCATGGCCCCGGGCGGTCTCGACCACGGCATGGCAATCCACCCCGGCTGTGAAGCCCGGCCCCAGGGCCACCACCACCGGCGCGTCCGCGATCGAGGTCCCGGTGTTGCGCTTGGCCATGATCGCATCCACCACGACCTCCGGTCGCAATTGCCGGATGCTCTCCCCGCCCGGGTCCACCAGCACCGGGATCTCTCCCCGCGCCCAGAGGGCCGGGAACTCCGCGGGATCCGTCACCCGGCGAGCGGTATGGCCTTCGATGGTGATCGCGCCTTCATAAATGGCACTGGCCACCGCCACAGCCCGTCGGATCGCCAGGGGCTGGGGGAGCTCGGTGACCCAGACGCGGAACCCCGCTCGATGGAGCCGCAGGATGGCTCCCGTCCCCAGATCGCCTCCGCCTTTCACCGCCACCCGGATCATCACGGCCTTCGGTTTCGCGTCGAAGGGTTCCATCCTTACTATCTCCGCTACGGGCTCCCCGGCGCGAGCGGAGACGGATCAGGCGTGAAGATGTGCGTGAAACCACTCCGCCACCAGCGGGACCGTGGTCTCCAGGTATTCCAGGGGGAGCATATGGCCGGCCCCGGGCACGATGATCAGATCGTTCCGGCTGCGAAGCCGCGCCGCAAACGCCCGATGAGCATCCGCGGGAAGGATCCGGTCATGCTCGCCGACCAGTATACGCACCGGCTTCGTCATCGCCTCAACGGGCGGCTTGTCCGAGGGCTCCAGAAACATGGAGATCCATGCCTTGAGACGATAGCTCCACACGCAGAGGGGATCCCGAAGCCATCGACGCTGGTTCTCCGGCTTTTCAAAAACATGGGAAGGCTCCAGGAAGGCGCGCACCGGGATGGGGAGCTCGCCCAGGATCGGCTGGAGAGGCCGTGCCGCCCGCGCGAGGGGAACCAGGAGGAAATGCCGGCGCAGATACAGGACGGGGCGGATGTCCTGCAGATCCAGCACATTGTGGCAGACCGCCGCGTGGATCCGGGGATCCTCCATCGCCGCGTAGAAGGCCAGGATGCCGCCCATGCTGGATCCGGTGATCCCGATCCGGTCGTGGTAAGCCCCCAGGGCGAAGTCCACGGCCCGGCGGATGTTCCGGATCGCTTCGGCATATGTAAAGCGCCCCCGCGCGCCGCCGCTCCGCCCATGCCCCTGGAGGTCGAGGGCGAGGACGTTGAGACCGGCCTCCGCCAGGGCCTGGAGGTAGTTCGCGCCCGGGATCATGTCGCTGTAAAAGCCGGCATGAGCGGTCATGCCGTGGATGAAAATCGCCACTGGGGCCTGGGGGGAGTGTTCATAAACCGAGAGATGAAGCGGAAGACCGTGATCCTCGATCAACAGGGTGCGGGCTGTCGTCATCGCCGCCCTCGTGGATCGGGATTGGGAGCGAGGGTTTCGTCTCCGCCCTGGGGCTTCCTTCAGGATGGCACTGCGGGCGATTCGGTTTCCAGAACCACCCGGATGTGATGGGCCAGCTCCAGGCCGATGATCACATCGTGCTGGGCCAGGCGGAGGCGAAGCGGCCCGTTGAACGGTGCGCGGGCGATCAGTTCGAAGGCGGTGCCCGGCACCAGGCCCAGGGATCCCAGATATCGGAGCTGTTCCGGATCCTCCGTCTTCACTCGGGTGATCTGTCCCCGCGCGCCGATCCAGACTTCGCTCAACGGGATGTCGGAAAGCGGCGGCATCTGCCCATCCGGCGTAGGGATCGGATCCCCGTGAGGGCAATGGGTCGGGCGCCCGGCGACCTCATACATCCGTTCACAGAGCGCCTCGTCGATCACCGGGTCCAATCGGTCGGCCAGGGCATGGACTTCCTCCCAGCCGATGCCCAGCACGCGGGTCAGGAAGGCTTCCAGGATGCGATGCTGGCGGATGCCCCGGAGGGCTTCCCGTTCCCCGGCTTTCGTCAGAAGGATCCCATGACGGGTCCGCTGGATCAACCCGTGGGACTCCAGGCGGTTCAGCATGCGGACCACCGCGGGGATGGTGACGTCCAGGCGTCGAGCCAGCGCAGCGGCCCGCACAGGTCCCCCCTCGCCCATGCGATAGATCTCCGCCAGATAGGCCCGCATCCCCGGGCTGAGGGATCGGCTGAGGTGCTCTTGCCGGTTCAGTGGTTCCTCCTGTCTTTCCGATCCGTTTTGTTTAAAAGTGTAACATAAACGAAACGGGGGTTCAATGGGTTTGGAGAACCCCGGTTGGGGGGAGGACACGGCGGATGGAGACCCGAGCGAACACCTGGGCGAAGGCCGCCGCGCTTTCCACAGCGATCCGGCGGGAGTGGCCTGGCCTGGGGCTGTGGATCGCGGCGGTCCTCGGTTTTGGGGGCTTCGCCCTCCAGCGAGAGCGGATGGCCCTTGCTCTTCCGGCGATCGGCTTCTTCGCCGCTCTGATGGCTGGCTACCTGGGAAGCGCCTGGCTCCCGGGGGATCCCGTGCGCCGCTGGATGGGGGCCGATATCCGTCGGATCTACGGGATCCCGTTCGCCCTGTGGTTCGGCGGCGGCCTGCTGCGCATCCTTCAGGGAGCGCCCCTGGATCCCGGCGCGCTGCTTCTGGATCTGGGGATCTTCCTCATCCCCACGGTGATGGTCATCCATAACCGCGCCTCGTGGAGGGCGATCGATGGCCTGGTGGTCGCTGGGGTGCTGGCGTTCCTGCTGATCCCCGGCCCGCCTCCCCCGGATCCCGTGGGATGGGCGTTCCGGATCGGTGCGGCCCTCTGGCCGCTTCCCTTTGTGCTCGGATGGCCGGCGGGGACCCGGGGGCGATCCCATCTGCTCTTCTTCGGCGCGGTTCTCTTTATGTGGTATGCGGTGGAATTCCGGCGGCTTCCAGAGAGCCCATGGATTGCCGGGGGACCATCGTATGAGCAGCTCGCCGTTATCCCCCTGTTCCTGTGGTTGCTGATCCTGGCCGGGCGATTCCCGGATCTGGGGTTCACCTTTCGATGGACGTGGGGGGATCTGAGGGTGATCGCGCTGAATCTCATCGGTTTCGCGGCCTTCGCGCTGCCCTTCGGGCGGCTCACGGGCTTCATCGCGCCGGCGGCCGCGCCCCCTGGTTTCCCGGAGGCCCTGATCCGCCTGCTGGCGATTTATCTGTTCATCGGGCTCCCAGAGGAGATCCTGTTTCGGGGGACCCTGCACGTGCACCTGCAGCGAACGCTGGGGTGGCCTCCGTTGCGCACCCTGATCCTCTCCTCCATCCTTTTCGGCCTGGCCCACCTGAACAATCCCCCGAAGGTCGGCCTCTATGTGATCCTGGCCACCGTGGCGGGGTTCTTCTACGGGCGGACCTACTTGCAAACGGGGAAGGTCACCGCGGCGGCCATCGTGCATGCGATGGTGGATTGGATCTGGACGGTGTTCTTCCAGTGATCCGGGGCGCTTTTTCGTTCCTGCGGATTTCAGGGGGAGGGGTCATCCTGCTTCCGGGAAGCCGACCGGTTGCCCGCCTCTGGCTTCTCCGGTATAATAGTTTTGCTCATTCGGGATGCCACCTTAGCTCAGCCGGAAGAGCACCCGCCTCGTAAGCGGGGGGTCGCGGGTTCGAATCCCGCAGGTGGCTCTCCACAATGTGCTCCCCTCACACGGGGGGATCTCTCGTTTGAGGGGCCCTCTATTTCACCGACCGTGTCGATCGCTCCTTCGGGTTCGGAACCCTCGGCTGCTCCCCGTCTGGGAGCTTCCTGGATCCGGCTTCCAGCGAGAGGATGGATGTTTCTAGCCAGCCGATGGGGGATAGGGATCCCCGCACTGCTGCTGAGCCTCGGGCTGCTCTGGATGACGGTGGCCCCTCAGGCGCCCTCCCCCCATGATCCGGCTTATGGGCTGTGGGTCGCTCGCGCCCGTCTGCGCTTCGGCCCGCTCTTTGATCCCCTGGAGCGCCTGGGCCTGTGGTCCCTCACGGAGACGCCGGGCTGGCGGCTGCTCTGGGCCGCCCTGGGTTGGAGCTTCCTGGTCCACGCGCTGGAGGCGGCCCGGGCCCGGCGATCGCTGATGGCCTGCAGCTTCGCCCTCCTGGTTCTCGCCATCGGGGTGGGAGGCCTGGGGCGTTACCTGCCCCCGCCTCTATCCCTAACGCTGGCCCCTGGAGAGGGGCAGCGCGTGGGGGACTTTCGACTGGTCCTGGAGGAGAACGGCCTCTCCCTTTGGCGCCAGGGGGATCTGATCGGGCGCACGATGTTCCGCTGGGGCTTCCCCTTCCTCCTGGGGCCGTATGGGGGGATCGCCGGGCGCAGCCGTTCGGTGCTGGAGGTGGAGGCCGCAGGCCCTTCGGGCCCGCTGCCTCTGCGCGCGGCGCTGGATGCTCCGCTCGCCCCTCGGGTCTTGTTGTATCCCTCCCTGGAGGGGGAAGCCTTTGCCGCTATCCCGGAGGCCCGCCGGATCCTTCGGGTTCAGGAGGGGCGATGGCTGACGGTTTTTGAGGAAGGAACGGGAGCGGTGGTCTGGCAGGAAGAGCTGCCCCGGCTGGCGGACGGCGAGACGATCGAGCGAGCCCTCCCGGGGGGCTATGTCCTGCGCTTCACCGCGCGTCCTGTATATCGGTTCCTCCTTTTTCCCATGCCCGCCTTCCTCCAGCGCCTCCTCAGCGTGGGAATGGCCTTCATGGGTCTGGGGATCGGCGGAGCGGCTCAGCTTCGCGCGGCGATGAGCCGTTCCTCCAGGACCGTCTGAGGCCCTCTTCGGGCCGCCGTTCCCGCCCTTCATTCTCCTGCCGGTAACCGTTCGTGGTTCTGAGGCCTGCTGTGTAACGGGAAGATCCTTCCGGTGTTTTTCCTAAATATAGAAACAGTGCGGATGGCTTTCGGATTCCAGCCCGGGATGAGGGGAGAGCGGAACCTCTCGTATCGATGGGGAGGCGACCGAGATGGCGCGGGTCGTGATTACCGGGATGGGGGCGATCACGCCCCTGGGGAACGATGTGGAAACCTTCTGGCGGAACGTGGTGGCCGGGCGGTCCGGGGTCGGGCCGATCACCCTTTTCGATGCCTCGTCGTTGAAGACCCGGATCGCGGCGGAGGTCCGGGATTTCGATCCCGAGGCGTGGTTTGGGCGTAAGGAAGCGCGCCGGATGGATCGATATGCCCAGTTTGCCCTCGCAGCGGCGCAGCAGGCGCTTCAGGACGCCCGGCTGGACCCGGCCCATGTAGATCGGGAGCGAGTGGGGGTGATCCTGGGAACCGGGATCGGGGGGATCGGCGCGCTGGTCCAGGGCGTGGAAACCCTGATGACCCGCGGCCCGGATCGGATCAGCCCCTTCATGGTGCCGATGATGCTGGCGGATACCGCGCCGGGCCTGATCGCCATCGCGTATGGGTTCCGAGGTCCCAATATGGCGGTGGTCACCGCATGCGCCAGCGGGACCAACGCCATTGGGGAGGCGATGCATCTGATCCGGCGGGGGGATGCGGATGTAGTCCTTGCGGGCGGCGCGGAGGCGGGGATCCTGCCGATCTCGGTGGCCGCCTTCAATGTGATGGGGGCCATCTCCACACGGAATGAGGAGCCGGAGCGGGCCTCCCGCCCCTTCGATCGGACCCGGGACGGTTTCGTGATGGGGGAGGGGGCGGGGATCCTGGTGCTGGAGCGGCTGGAGCATGCCCGGGCGCGGGGCGCGCGGATCTATGCGGAGGTCGTGGGGTATGGCACCTCGGCGGATGCTTATCACATCACAGCGCCGCTGGAGAACGGGGAGGGGGCAGCGCTGGCCATGCGCCGGGCCCTGGCCGACGCGGGTCTCTCGCCGCGGGATGTGGACTATATCAACGCCCACGGCACCAGCACGCCCCTCAATGATAAAAGCGAGACCCAGGCCATCAAGGCGGTGTTTGGGGAAGCCGCCTATGATGTGCCCATCTCCTCCACGAAGTCCATGATCGGGCATTTGCTGGGCGCCGCGGGGGCCGTCGAGGCCATCGTCTGCATCCGGGCCATCACGGATGGGATCATTCCCCCCACGATCAACTATGAGCATCCCGATCCCGAGTGCGATCTGGATTACGTGCCGAACGTCGCGCGCCGCAAGCCGGTGCGGGTGGCCATGTCCAACTCCTTCGGCTTCGGCGGCCACAACGCCTGTGTGATCTTCCGCCGTTACGAGGACGGCGCCTCCTGAGGTCGGATTTTCCCATGAGGCTCTGGGGAGGGATCTTCATGCGCTCCCGATTCGAGCCGATCGCATGCGTCCTGGGGAGGAAACGATCGGTTAGTGGAGGCTGTGGATGACGCGATATGCGCATATCGTGGGCTGGGGAATGGCGGTCCCTCAGCGGGTGGTGACCAACCACGAGCTGGCGCAGTTCGTGGAAACATCGGATGAGTGGATCGTCACGCGCACCGGGATCCGGGAGCGGCGGGTGGCGGGCCCTCAGGAGAGCACGGCCACGCTCTCCATTGCCGCGGCGGAGGAAGCCCTCGCTGTCGCTGGGATCCCTCCTCGCGAGGTGGATCTGATCCTGGTGGCGACAGTGACTCCCGAACACCTCTTCCCCTCCACGGCCTGTCTGGTCCAGGATGCCCTCGGGGCCTCCCGGGCCGGGGCGTTTGATCTGCTTGCGGGATGTTCCGGCTTCATTTATGGGCTTCATATGGCCGCGGCGGCGATCCGCGCGGGCACCCATGAGGTGGCCTTAGTGATCGGGGCGGAGACCCTTTCGCGCATTGTGAACTGGCGCGATCGCAACACCTGCGTTCTGTTCGGGGATGGGGCCGGCGCGGTGGTGCTGAAGGGAAGCGATGCGCCCGGCGGGGTGCTCGCCTCGCTGATCCGGGCCGATGGATCGGGAGGGGAGTTGCTGATCCTGCCGGCAGGCGGCAGCCGGTTGCCCATTTCAGAGGCAGTTGTCCGGGATGGGTGCCACTTCGTCCGGATGAACGGCCGCGAGGTCTTCCGGTTCGCCACGCGGGTGATGGAGAAAGCGACCCGGGAGGTGGTGGCCCAGGCAGGCCTGCGCCTGGAGGATGTGGATCTGATCATCCCGCATCAAGCGAACATCCGGATCATCGAAGCGGCGGCAAAGGGATTGGGGCTGCCGATGGATCGCTTCTTTGTGAACATTGATCGGTATGGGAACACTTCCTCAGCCAGCATCCCCATCGCGCTGTGCGAGGCCGTTCAGCAGGGGCGTCTGAGGCCCGGAGATCGGATGGTGATGGTCGCTTTCGGGGCCGGCCTGACATGGGCGGCGGCCTTGGTTCAGTGGGGCGCCCCGCTGGCCCGCCCGCGACCGCTCTGGCTGGAGCGGTTGGCCCGGCTCACCCTTTACGTTCCTGCGCAGCTCCACTCGCGCCTCATGCGTCTCTGGAGGCGGTTCGATGCATGGCTGAGCCGGATCCTCCGACAGGAAGGAGAGTGAGCGCCGGCGGAGGGCTCTCAAGACGTGGATTCCGGCCCGCCGCCCTTGGGAACAGGGGGAGAGGCGCTTGCGGACCCTTCCGGTTTGGATCTATGCTCCACTGGAGAACCCTTCGCTGAAGGCTTGTCTATGGATCCGCGACCGCGAACGAAGATCGTCTGCACCCTCGGCCCTTCCACCGATCACCCGGAGATCCTGCGGGCGATGATCCGGGCGGGGATGAGCGTGGCCCGGATCAACTTCTCTCATGGAGATCATGCGGCCCATGCCCGCCGAATGGCGATGGTCCGCCAGATCGCTCAGGAGGAGGGGGCCATTGTGGCCCTCCTGGGCGATCTTCAGGGCCCTCGCTGGCGGGTCGGTGTCATCGAGGGGGGATACATCTCCATCGCCCCAGGCCAGCGTATCACCCTTACTACCCGTCCGGTCCCGGGGAGCCCCCAGGAGGTTCACCTTCCCCACCCAGAGCTGGTCACCCTGGTCCGTCCCGGCCAGGTCCTGCTTCTGGATGATGGGTTGCTGGAGTTCCGGGTGGAGGAGGTTAACGGGACCGATGTGATCTGCCAGGTGGTGCGGGGAGGGACGCTGAGCTCCCACAAGGGGATCAACGCGCCGGGTCTTCCCCTGACCCTGCCCGCCCTCACGGAGAAAGATCGGCTGGATGTGCGGTTCGCGGTGGAGCAGGGGATGGATTATCTCGCCCTCTCCTTTGTGCGCACCGCCGATGATGTGCGCCAGCTCCGGGCGCTCCTGCAAGATCTCGGGGCGTCGATTCCCATCATCGCCAAGATCGAGAAGCGGGAGGCGCTGGAGAACTTCGAAGCCATCCTGGAGGCGGCGGACGCTGTGATGGTCGCCCGAGGGGACCTGGGGGTGGAGATCCCGCCGGAGGAGGTTCCGATTCATCAGAAGCGGATCATCCGGCTGTGCAACCGCGCGGGCAAGCCGGTGATCACCGCTACGCAAATGCTCAACTCCATGGTCAGCCACCCGCGTCCCACCCGCGCCGAGGCCAGCGACGTGGCCAACGCGATCCTGGACGGGACGGACGCGGTCATGTTGTCGGCGGAAACCGCGACGGGGACCTATCCGGTGGAGGCGGTGCAGATGATGGCCCGGATCGCGCGGATCGCCGAGGGGGCGCTTCCACACCGTCAGTGGCTGGACCTGATCGGGGGATCCGCGGAGGTGACGGAGGCCATCAGCCGGGCGACGGTGGAGATCGCCGAGCAGATCGGGGCCCGGGCGATTGTCACGTCCACGATGTCGGGTTACACGGCCCGGATGATCGCCCGGCATCGCCCGTCTGTTCCCATCCTGGCCGTCACCCCGGTCCCGGCGACCCTGCGACGGCTAACGCTGGTGTGGGGGGTGGAGCCGGTTCTGATGCCCTCGGTGCGCACTACCGATGAGATGCTGGGGGCGGCCAGCCAGGCGGCTCTGCAGCGCGGTCTGGCGCGACCTGGGGATCTCATCCTCATCACGGCCGGCGTCCCCTTCGGCCGCCCAGGCCATACGAACCTATTGAAGGTGCATCGGATCGAACCGGCTCCCGCGTAGCCCCCCATCCGTTTCGGCGCTTGGAGTCCCTCGGCTCGGGCACCCCCCCGTCCCCCTTTGGGGGGGATAGCCCCCCGGCACCAATGGATCCGGCTGCAGGAAGCGGCCCAGGGCGGGGTCGTAGAAGCGGGCTTGGTCATCGTAGAGCCCGAGGGACGCCTCCCACCGCTGGCCGGTGAAGCGGCGGTCTATGGCCTGCAACAGCGTGCTTGAGTTGTGAAGGTGCCAGGATCTGTGAATCAGAGATGCCCTTCAGGGATAGGCTGATCGTCAAACCGGTAGATGAGGCCGCTTGGTCCTTGAATGATTTCCCATCCCATTGCTTCTGGACGTTGATCTCGAGGATCGCGGTCGAGAAAGCCCAGAATCAACTGTCGGAGGCGCTCGTCTTCCACATGCTGCACACCGGCTTCAAAAATAGGACGGGGGTCTCCTACTATCTGGGCACTGTGGTATAGAGGAGCGAGATTCATGAGGATTTCCCTCTGATCAACATAGGGGGTTGTCCAGCCAATCGTCAATGCAACAATGCCATATATCAACCAGCTTTCTTGCCTTTTCCTTGCCCCTAACATTGCCATACGTGTGGAGTATGTGCTTAATACAAAATACCCATTTTGTGTTATCATCTTTTTGAAAGCTATGCGTTCCCTTGGGGAAAGTTGTTGATAAAAGGCACAGATTTCCGTGATTTTCGCATCCTCTGCACAAGGTAAGCGAGCAGCCCAATATTCAGCGTCTGAAAGCTGATTGATAAAGAACGCTGCTTCTTGCATCCCTATTCCCTTCATGTCGCGATCTTGCTTAGGACCTGAAATCGAATCATTTATGCTCATCATTTGGATCATTCTCTCAGTGCGATGGGATCAAGTAATCCCCTACACGACGGTAACCTGCCTGCAGGAGTATGTAAAGTTCACGCATATAGACGGAAACACCACCCCACTTGGCTTCTCCTATCAAGGTAGCTTCCGTCACAGGAGAGGCGAGGTAGAACACATCCCCATTTTCAATGGCCTCCTTCAGCCACTCGAAGTTGCGCTCGATTGTCCAGTTGGGATCATCCAGCACCCGAAAGCCGCCCAGCTCTTTTGCCGCCTCGATATCCCACGTCCGTCCCAGGGTTGTTACCCGCCGCCCTCGGAAGGCTTCCGGGATGTCACCCATCGGTCGGATCGCATCGCCGAACGCCTCCAGGACACGGGGGATGCTTTCCCGTCCGACGCGGCGGAACCGTTCCAGGCTAATCCCCGCCTGGGATAGGCGTTCGGCTGCCCGCAGCGCATCTATTGCCTCATCCGCGTGGCTGACTGCCTCTGCAACTACCCGGGCTGCATCCATCACCTCATTGGCGTGGCCGGCGGCTTCCACGGCTGCCCGGGCGGCCTTGCCGCCGTGCACCACGGCGCCGACACCGCCGGGCACGAACGGTAAGATTGCCGCCCCCGCGTCCACCGCCAGGGCGCCCCAGTTCCAGAGGTTGCGGGGGTCCTTGCGGATTTCGTAGAGGTCCCAGGCGATGCTGGCGATGTCCCAGAGGGTCTCCAGCCAATGCCCGCTGGGGTCGGTGTGCCTCAGCGGGTTGTTGTAAACGTAAGCATACCGGTTAAGCGCTTGTGGGTTCCCTGGCTCGGGCACCAAGGGATCCGGCTGCAGGAAGCGGCCCAGGGCCGGATCATAGAAGCGGGCGTTGTAGTCATACAGGCCCAGCGCCCCCTCCCACCGCTGGCCGGTGAAGCGGCGGTCGGTGGGGAAGAAGGCAACGATCCCTGGGCGCTTATTCCTCTGGTGTCACCGACAGTGCGATGGGCGCCAGCACCGCTTGCAGCCGCTCGCGCCGTTCCTGAACCTCCTTTTCAAACCACTCCAGGGGTGAAGCGGAAAGTGTCAGCAGCATCCCGCCTCCGGCCAGCTCATACCAGCCGACATAGCTCTTACTGGCGCGGAGGAGCTCTTTCCCCTGCTGGTAGGCCTGCGCCAGGTATTCTGGCCGCAGCTGGTAAAGGGGATCGGCGCGCCGCAGTTCCTGGATACCGCCCAGCTGACGCAGATGTTCCGCTCCCAGGAAGTTGCCCCAGAAGGCCTTCCAGACCCGTTTGTCCAGCTTAGGCATCAGCTCCTGCCACGCCCGGAACTCCCGGTGATATTCCGGGGGCACTGTGCTGTCAAAGAGATGGATGGCGTTGCGAAAAATATCATCCTGGAGGGGGATACCGGTTTCCACATCGATGAAGCCGTATACGCCTTCTACAATCTCCCAGGCCGCTATTCCCAGCCTCACAAATCCCTCCACGCCTCCTGTGCTTGCTTGGATCACATCTGGATGAGCTTGCAGATAAACATAGGAGGGGGTGCGATAGCTTTCCATCCCCCGCTCCGGTTGGGGACGAGATTTGATAGCAACGAATAAGCCTTGCTTTAAAATAGTCTCATCCCTCAACGCTCCTCTTGGCCATCCGAACAGAATTTCAGACCAGGGTTGCTCTGTTTGCAATCGCTGGTAGAGTTTCTCCCGATTCTGGGAGGTGGCTTTCCAGACTCGTAGCGACTCCCTGGCTCGAGAAGCGAAGTTGAATTCCGCATAAGAGCGGTTAGCCCACTGTTCCACGCGGTGCAGCCAATCCCATAGGGGATCCAGTCGCTCCTCCAGCCTCTCGTAGGTGTAGATCACCATTCCTACGGCCCGGATTTCTCCCATCGGGTAGCCTCCTCAGCGATAATACTCCACCCGCCACCAGTATTCCGGCAGTCCCTCCAACCGGCGTAAGTCCCCATATAGCTCGTTCAAGCGAGCTGCATAACTCTTTGCCTGGTTTTCCGCTTTAGCTTTTAATTTCGCATCTTTTAACCAGCTTTGGGGTTTGAATTCCACCACCTCGCCGGTGGCGTGGTTGACGACATCGGGGCGGAAGCGCCGGCCGGTCAGGTCCACGAAGGTTTGATCGATATCCACGAAGGGCCGCTGCTCCGGGGGAATCCCCTCTAGATATCTGACTCCTAACCGCTGGTGGGCCAGGCGTCCCGCTCGCAGCATCGGGGGCTCCAGGCTCCCGGCCGCCTCCGCCGTTGCCGGCGGTGCCAGCCGCCCCACCCCATAGCCCACGCCGGCCAGCGCCCCGCCGATTGCTGCGTCCCGCAGGAGATCTCCGGGATCTCCCAGGCCTTCCCCGATCGCTTGACCGCTAAGGATGTTTTCGGTGGTCCGGGCCGCCTGCCCGGCTGCCGCCCCGCTGAGGGCACCTGCCGCTACCGTGCCCGCCAGTCCAGTTCCCAGCACGGCCGTGCCCAGGCCGAAGGTGGCTCCGCCGACTGCCCCGGCCACGGCTCCAGCCCCCACGACGGCCCAGTTGACGTTCGTGAAAGCCTGGACGGTGAGGCCGTTCTGGCGGATGTTCGCGGCCACCTGGACGCCGTAGCTCACCCCCGCGCCGATCAGGGCTCCCAATCCGATGGCGAGGCACCAGGGGCAATGCCCGCTGGGGTCGGTGTAGCGCAAGGGGTTGTTGTAGACATAGGCATACCGGTTGAGCGCCTGCGGGTTCCCCGGCTCGGGCACGATGGGATCGGGTTGCAGGAAGCGGCCCAGGGCGGGGTCGTAGAAGCGGGCTTGGTCATCGTAGAGCCCGAGGGACGCCTCCCACCGCTGGCCGGTGAAGCGGCGGTCGGTGGGGAAGAGGCCGCTCTCCCATCCAATGACATTGCGGGGAAGGCCGCGAAGGAATTACAAGCCCGGCTATGCCGTTGTTAAGGTGCATCTTCTTCCCACAACTCTGGGGTGGAGCGGATGTCTTCCCAGATCACCCGCACCACCTCCTCCAGCGGCGTGTCCGGAGGAAACTCCTTCGTCTTCTTCGGATCATACACCAGCCACCCACCCTTAGAAGGGCCTGACATGGCTACGATGATCTTGTCTTCCAAAAAGCCTAGGTGATACGCACGGGCCTTTTTGGCAAACGGACGCCAGCTCTTGAAACCCGCTGCTTTGGCTACAGATGAAGTGGATTTGATTTTCTTTAGCCATCGCCGAAATTCTTCCGGGTCCTCGGGAACCTCCATCAAAGGATTCCCTTCCTCCATCTTCTTCCGAACCGCCTCCATTAGGGCTTCAAATGCTGCTTCAGATGTTAAGTCCACCACCAGAACAGGTTCCCTCGCAAAATGAAGGTGATGCCTCTTATTGAAGTAAAGCGTCGGAAGATAAGCTTTGCCTGAACGAACGGTTATATCAATAGAGAGCGGCAATTTCATCGGTTGCCTCCGTATTGGATAATCCTCAAGATAATCCCGCTTTTTGTGGCTGCTTCTTGCAATGCTTGCAATACCTTCCATTGCGCCTCACTGGCTCCGGGAATCACCAACCATAGCTCACGAATTTTGATGTCTTTAGGCCTGATTATCACATCACCATATGGTGCACCCTGGAACTTGGCCAATTTCTGGATGTATCCCTGCACCACCTGCTGGATTCTTCCCAGGTTTTGGTAGCTTTTTGCTCCCAGGTCCAGGGTTTTGATGCTGATCACCCTTCCTTCCTCCCACCCCATCCGGTCCACCACGGGGAAGCGGTTCGGGAGATTTTGCCCCAGCAGCTGATGGAGCGCCCGCCCCCGCTCCAGGGGGCTCATCGCCCACACCCGCTGCCCGGCCTGAACGACCGCCTGGACCTCGTTGATGCAATCGGCATCGGCGCAGGCGGCCTGAACGGCGCTTCCGGCGGCTCCCCCACCGGCCAGCAAGGCGCTCGCCCCCTCCCCGGCCAGCATCCCCAGGCCGGCCAGCAGCGCCCCGTGGGCCGCGCCTTCCAGGGCGATGTAGCCCCCGGCCAGGAGCTTCTGCTCCCAGGTGGCCTGGGGGTGCTGGACGATGGTGAGGGCCATCTCCAGGTTACCGCAGGTGACCCCGTATCCGGGGAGGCCGCGGACGAAACTCACCGGCCCCCAGCAGTGCCCTGTGGGGTCCACATAGCGGAGGGGATTGAGCCGGGCATAGGCATAACGGTTCAGACTCGGCGGATCGCCCGCTTGGGGCACCAGGGGATCGGGTTGCAGGAAGCGGCCCAGGGCGGGGTCGTAGAAGCGGGCCCGGTAATCATACAGGCCCAGCACCCCCTCCCACCGCTGGCCGGTGAAGCGGCGGTCGGTGAGGAAGAGGCCGCTCTCCCCCCGGATGGCGCCATAGGGGAGATAGCGCGTGGCCCCTGCGACGCTCCCGCCCTGGGCCAGCGCCGTGACGCTCCCCAAATGGTCCCCCACCGCGGCGTAGACGGCGCTTCCCTCTCGCACGGCCACCGCTTCGCCGCCCAGGCGGTAGACCTTCCGCACCACCCCGCCCCGCACTTCGTAGCCGTCGTCCACGGCCACGGTGGGGAGGCCCGCCACCTCCCGGACCCCCCGGTTTCCTTCGGCGTCGTAGCGGAGAGGAGCGGCCTGCCCGTGCCCGCTCACATTTCATTCTATAGGTTCGATGGTTTATTAATATCCATATTGAGAAATAATTTCATTGACAAAGTCCAGCAGCTTGCTCCCCAATGGACTTTCCGAGAAAGAATAACTATCTGTCACCACGCGGCCCAGGGCCCCTGCTCCCCGAACGATGGCTTCCAGATCTGGACTGTCGCTCTCAAGCTTGTGTTGAAGCATCTCCATGATTCTGATCACGTCTGGGAGAAGCCCATATGCGTCAGGGCGCTTCGCAGCCTCTCGAGCCTCTTGAAGAAGTTCGTTGATCCTCTTTTTTGTTGTTTCAATATCCATTCCTCAGTCCTCCTACTTGTTGTTGACGTCCAGTGGGCCGATTAAGATAGCTTTACTCGGATCTGGCAAGTAGATTTGCTCTCCACCTCCTACAGCATAGGGTCCGAAATATTCGATCTGAGGAGCGACCTTACCCCGGAGGATTGTGGTGCCTGCAGGGATCTTGAAAACCGAAATCTGCTCCGCAGTATTCCCAGGTGGCAATGCCAGGTAGCGTCGAGCGTTTCCAGGGCGAGTATAAGGCTTAGGCGAGAACCACGGAGAGCCCACTTCCTGCGCACCTCCTCCCCAGTGGCGATAGACGATCAAGTCTTCCTGGAGGGTGATGACCTGGGGAGTGCCCTGGAAGGCTCGGGCTACGGTCTCCCGGTATTTCGGGGGGACCAGCTCGAGCCATGCCGGGGGCGGACCTGCAGGATCTTCCCCCGCTTTCCCCGCTGCCATTGCCAGCCCCAACAGCCATAAGGGATCCAACCCCAGCCCCCTGGTGGATCCCTCCCCATTGGCTTCTTCCAGCTCCGTCCTCACCCGGGAAAGGGATGGGGCGATGGCCCATCCGGCTCCATTGGGGAGGTTCCCCAGGTAACGGGGGTTTCCGGAGAGCAGGGCATTGGCGAGGGCCACTTCCACCCAATTGACGAAGACCGAGCCGCCCTGGACGATGTGCAGGGTGCCTTCGGGGGTGAAGCGAACACAGAGCCCGCTGGCCTGCTCCTCCAGCAGGGCGCAATGCCCGCTGGGATCGGTGTAGCGCAAGGGATTGTTGTAAACATAGGCATACCGATTAAGCGCTTGTGGGTTCCCCGGCTCGGGCACGATGGGATCGGGTTGCAGGAAGCGGCCCAGGGCGGGGTCGTAGAAGCGGGCCCGGTAATCATACAGGCCCAGCACCCCCTCCCACCGCTGGCCGGTGAAGCGGCGGTCGGTGAGGAAGAGGCCGCTCTCCCACTGGAGGGCGCCATGGTGAGACAACGGAGATATAACGGGTCAGGCTATGCAATTGTTAAGGTGTTTGCTTTCGCACCAATGAATGACGAACCGCCTTAGCTTCCATAGGTTATTTGATAAATTCAAAGTTTCTCCAAAATCCCCAGCCCCACCCAATGCTTGGTTCGCTCATCATATACTGTCACGAATAATTTCCCCTCAGTTCGCCACCTGGTTAAGAGCTCCCAAATATCCGGATATAACCGGAACGATCGACCATCCTTTGCAAGAAAGCGAAATGGTATTCCAGAGGTTGTTCCTTCAATTACCTCATAAACTTCCCATGGCTCGAATATAATCAGCCTTGCGTTTCTGCTCATCAAAAATCTCCCCATCGCAGACGGTTTATCCTCAGGATTTCCGCTTGGACCAAATCTTCGGTCCAATACTCAATTCCCCATCCTGCTCGGAATCCAGGATCTCGAGGCCAAAACCAGGGTCAGGTCCGTTGAGGGCCATGCAAGCGGGGCTGATTTACAATCTTGAACTCGATTCGATATTCCGGTGGATGTCTTAATGCTAATCGGCTAAGAGCTTCTCGGGAGGTTTCAAAACGATTTGTGGTAATGTAAGTTCGCCCGGGCCTTCCGCCGCGGAGGAGGCCGGTTTGCTGGATGGCAGCGATCTCCCCCTCTCCCACGTATCGGGTATAATAGCCCGGGAAGCGAGCCGCCATCACCGCTCGATCTACCACCCCTCCTGCCAAGGTCATTCCGCTTCTAAAAAAGGCGTATTCAACTAACAACGCTGTAAATCTCCTAAATACGCATTTTTTGTTATATATTCGTTCACATTAACAATTATTTTGTCCCATGTCAAAAATTTAATAAATTCAAATATGCCATAACGCGGAAATATTATGAACCTGCGCCCATCATCGGCTTTAAACAAGAATAGATTTACTACCTCACCGTATATCTCTTCTTCGGCCTCAAAAGGTTCGAAAATTACCAGCTTTGCTCGCCATTTCATCGCAAACGCTCCCATCGCAATAAGCGAACTTTCACTGGGTCGCGAGTGTAATACTCAACTCCCCAGCCTGCTCGGAATCCAGGATCCCGAGGCCGGAACCATGGCCATACACGCCTGGGTCCTTGAATGCGCGGCTGGTTCAGGATTTCAAACTCGATCCGATAGGAGGGGGGCGAGGGAAGGGACAATCGGCTCATGGCTTCCCGGCTCGTCTGGAAAACATCCGTGGTGAAATAAGTGGGCGTGTCCGTTCGACCTCCCCGAAGGAAACCGGTTTCCTGGATGGCTTGAAGTTCTCCCTCGGAGATATAGCGGACGTAGGTTCCCCGAAATGCTGCTCGCATCACCATCCGATCCACACCGTGGAAGACGCCGCCGCTGAGGCCACCGATTAGGGCATCCCGTCCCAGTTCGGCGGGATCCCCTAATCCTTCCCCCACGGGCCTTCCGGTCAGGAGGTTCTCCGTGGCTCGTGCGACTTGTCCGGAGGCTGCCCCGCTGAAGGCGCCGGCGCCCACCATCCCCCATAAGCCTGTCCCCAATACCGCGCTTGCCCCGTAGAGTGTGGCCCCACCCACCGCCCCGGCTACAGCGCTGGCACCGACAGCAGCCCCGTTGACGTTCATAAAGGCCTGCACGGTGAAACCGTTCTGGCTGATGTTCGCCGCTACTTGCACCCCATAATTGATCAGCGCTCCGGTTGCTGCCCCAATCCCCATCATCACCAGGATGACCGGGACGTGCCCGCTGGGGTCGGTGTAGCGCAAGGGGTTGTTGTAGACATAGGCATACCGGTTGAGCGCCTGGGGGTTCCCGGGCTCCGGGACAATGGGATCCGGTTGGATGAACCGTCCCAACACCGGGTCATAGAAGCGAGCCCGGTAATCATACAGGCCCAGCACCCCCTCCCACCGCTGGCCGGTGAAGCGGCGGTCGGTGGGGAAGAGGCCGCTCTCCCATCCCATGACATTGCGGGGAAGGCCGCGAAGGAATTACAAGCCCGGCTATGCCGTTGTTAAGGTGCAT